>Ga0181520_10000156_pt1 | contig 140298 bp, 115 predicted proteins | sample PEATcosm2014_Bin_29_FD_132451 | JGI IMG/M metagenome (GOLD analysis project Ga0181520, IMG submission 132451) | Peatland microbial communities from MTU Mesocosm Facility, Houghton, MI, USA - PEATcosm2014_Bin02_30_metaG | ecosystem: Environmental > Terrestrial > Soil > Wetlands > Peat | place... | reverse complement strand
GCTGACGCCCGGCGGGTACGGGCCAACCGACGGCCCTCCGGTCGCTGACGCCCGGCGGGTACGGGCCAACCGACGGCCCTCCGGTCGCTGACGCCCGGCGGGTACGGGCCAACCGATGGCCCTCCGGTCGCTGACGCCCGGCGGGTACGGGCCAACCGATGGCCCTCCGGTCGCTGACGCCCGGCGGGTACGGGCCAACCGACGGCCCTCCGGTCGCTGACGCCCGGCGGGTACGGGCCAACCGATGGCCCTCCGGTCGCTGACGCCCGGGGCGGGCGGGGACGGAAAGGATGGTGCGGAAATGATTCACGTGAGACAGGCGGCGGTGGCGGGGCATTTCTATCCGCAGTCGAAGGCGGAGTTGCTGCGGGAAGTGCATGAGTTTTTGGGAGGCGGACCCCGGAGTGGGCCCCAGAGCGGACCCCAGATCGTGCGCGTGCGCGCCCTGGGAGTAATTGCGCCGCACGCCGGCTACATGTATTCCGGAGCGGTGGCGGGAGCCGTGTATGCGCACGTCGAAGTGCCGCACCGGGTGATTGTGCTGTGTCCGAACCACACTGGAATGGGCGAGCCGCTGGCAATCACGAGCGCGGGCAGCTTCCGCACGCCGCTGGGCGACGTGCCCATCGACAGTGCGCTGGCGGAGGCTCTGAAGCAGGCGTTCCCGCTGCTGCGCGAGGACACGGCGGCCCAACTGCGCGAGCACGCCGTCGAGGTGCAACTGCCGTTTTTGCAGGCGGTGCAGCCGGATCTGCGGTTCGTACCGATTACGGTGGGGACCGGGAAGTTCGAAGTGCTGACGGCGCTGGGCGTGGTGCTGGCAAAGGTGATCGGCGAGTGCGGCGAGGCGGTGCTGATGATCGCCTCCAGCGACATGAACCACTACGAGGACGAAGCCGAGACCAGGGTGAAAGATGCGCTGGCCATCGAACAGGTGCTCGGATTGCAGCCCAAGGGACTGTTCCAGACCGTGCACAGCCAGAATATTTCGATGTGTGGATATGGCCCGGCAATCGCCATGCTGACAGCCGCGCTGCGGCTGGGCGCAACCCGCGCCGAGCTGGTGAAGTATGCGACCTCGGGAGATGTGTCCGGCGACCGGGAGCACGTGGTCGGGTACGCGGGAATCGCCGTTGTGTGAGGGCTCAAGGGCCGAGGTTTCAAAGTTTCAAAGTACAGGATGAAGGCAAGACCGCTTGCTGGGTCATCCCTTACCAGCGATTTGCCTTCCGCCGCGCGCTTGATTACTTCTGCGGCGGAACGCAATCTTCCATGTCGCCTTGCAGCTTGCGGATAGCGTGCGGCACCGCGGGCCAGACGGCTTCCAGATTTTCGATGGCTCCGGCAGGGCTGCCCGGAAGGTTCAGGATCAGGGTGCGCCGGCGAACGCCGCAGACGGCGCGCGAAAGCATGGCGAAGGGAGTCCTGGCGAGGCTCGAGGCGCGCATGGCTTCGCTGAATCCGGGGACAACGCGGTCCAGAACCTGCATCGTGGCTTCGGGCGTGACATCGCGCGGCGACAGACCGGTGCCGCCGGTGGTAAGGATAAGGTCGGCGGCGTGCGCGTCGGCCCATTTACAGAGGGCGCCGGCGATGAGCGGCTGCTCGTCGGCCACCAGGGCGGTGGCCACCACCTCGACGCCGCGACCGGTGAGCGCCTCGGCGAGCGCGGGACCGCTCTGGTCGCCACGCTCCCCACGCGAGCCTTTGTCGCTGACGGTGAGGATGGCGGCGCGGATTCGATCGGGCTTCACCCGGCAGGTATTTGCCTCGCTGCTGTTCACCCCGGTATTTTGCGGCTCGCGGGAGGCGATTGTCACGCCGCCATGGAAAAAGAGCGGAAGGCCGATGGATGGCCCTCCGCTCTTTTGTTCCGGCCGGCGAATTACCCGGGGATGGTTCGCGCCGGGAAAGTCATGTTGGGAAGCAGTTTGCCCTCGCCGGGCCCGTCGAGCTTCTTGCAGGTCTTCGCCCGGCTGGCCAGGTGCAGATAATCCAGCACGAGCTTGCGCTTGAGTAGCTGAATGGCCTTGCCGGGATCGACGCCCTTGGGGCAGACGCGCGAACATTCTCCGGCATAATGGCAGCTGAATGCGCCACCGTGGGCGGCGGCGATCTCCTTGCGCACCTGGAAACCCTCATCGCGCGAGTCCTCGTTGTAGCGCTCCAGGGCGGTCAGCGGCATGGGGCCAAGATAGCGCACGTCGGTGGCCAGGGTGGGGCAGGCCGCCATACAACAGCCGCACTTGATGCAGTAGGTGAACTGCAGGTAGGCTTCCAGCTCCTCGGGAGACTGGTAGAACTCGCCCTTGGAATCGTTCAGCTCGGCGGCATCGCGCAGGATGTGCGGCTGGACCGAGGCGTGCTTGTCAAACATCGAGAGCAGGTCGGGAACGAGGTCGCGAATGATCTCAAAGTTTGGCAATGGAGCAACGGTGATGGCCGACCCCGAGAGGTGCAGGATCTGGGTGTTGCAGGCCAGGGTGGGGCTGCCGTTGATCAACATTCCGCAGGAGCCGCAGATTCCCATGCGGCAGGAATAACGCCAGACCAGCGTGGGATCCAGGTTTTCCTTGATCCAGTGCAGGCCGTCGAGGACGGTCATACCGTCGAGGACGGGGACGGCGTAGGTTTGGATGAACGGTTTGGCGTCGGTCTCCGGGTTGAAGCGGGTGACGTGGAATTGAATCTGCTTTGCGGTTTTGGATTCTGCCATGACTATCCCCTGCCTCCTGCGAGCACGATGGTGTGCGCCGCCCACGCGGCCCAGGTTCCCAGTCCGAACAGGCCCAGGCCCAGGATGACCAGCAGCGCGGTAACGGCATTTTCCAGCGCGGGCTTCAGAGTCAGCTCAAACAGAATGGTGCGCAGACCGTAGAGTCCGTGGTAGAGGCCAACGCCGAGCAGAAGGACGTAGGTGATAGTGAAAAAGATTTTACTGTCGCGCCACTGGCTGTTCGCCATGGAGACCGCGTCCGTACCATGAGGAGCGAACAGGTGCACGGTTCCGCCCATGTGCATGATCAGCATGTGCAGGCCAAGCAGAAAGAGAAGCACCACTCCGGCGGCCATGTGCCAGGTCCAGTATTTTGTTTGGTTGCTCATCGTCTCTCCTACCTCGCCAATCCCAGGAAGTTGTAGCCGCCAACCGCCAGAAAGATGAAAGCCAGCAGCATCACCGCGATCAGCAGCGGGCGCTGCACGTTCACCGAAGTCTGGTAGGGATAGATCGGCTCGATGGGGACGCCGACGGCGAAACCGAGTTCCACCAGCACCAGGCGAAGTCCGTTGAACGCGTGGAAGGCAAAGGCCGCAACCACCATGAATTCGCCGAGACGGAAGATGGGCCGGTGAAAGAAGCCACCCTCGGTCCAGAGGTAAATTCCCTTGACGCGCAGGCTGGTGACCACCGTATGCATCAAGAGATAGAGAAGAATACCCAGTCCGGTGAGGCGATGCAGGATGTAGGCGTAGCGTTCGACGCCCCAGCGTCCGCCTCCCAGCCATCCCCACACTCCCAACCGGTTGTCGTGCCTATGAATTGCTGCCATTTCGATCTCCGTTTTATGAATCGCCATGAATAAATGTGCAGTGCCTAGTATTTGCGTTCCACCGGCTTCCACTTGCTGACGTGGACCGGCTTGTACTCGAGGCGCGGCGTGCCGCCGGTGTAATAGACCATGGAGTGAGCGAGAAACTTCTGGTCGTCCCGCACCGGGAAATCGGTGCGCGAGTGTCCGCCGCGCGACTCCTGGCGCGCCAGGGCCGCAACCAGCAGCACCTCGGCCAGCTCCAGCATGTTTTCAGTTTCCAGCGTCTGGATGAGGTTGGTGTTGTAGACGCGGCTCTTGTCGTCAATGCGGATATTCTTGAAGCGCTGGCGCAGCTTGAGAACCTTGTCCAGGCCCAACTGCATGGATTCGCCGGTGCGATAGACGCCGGCGTGCTGATCCATCAAGCTGCGCAGCTCACGGCGGATCGCCGCTGGACTTTCAGTTCCCTGCTGCTGCAGCAGGCCGCTGAAAATTCGTTCTTCCTCGCCTTTGGCCTTGGCCTCGGGCACCGGGCTAAGCGCGGGACCGGTGGCGAGGTACTTGGCGATCTCTGCGCCGGTGATACCGCCCCAGACCAGGCACTCGGCGGTGGAGTTACACCCCAAGCGGTTGGCGCCGTGCAGTGAGTGGCAGGCGACTTCGCCGGCAGCCCAGATGTTCTCTACCCTGGTGCGGCCGTTGATATCGGCCTCAATGCCGCCCATGGAATAGTGCGCCACGGGGCGGATGGGAATCTGCTGGGTGATGGGATCGAGACCGAGGAACTTGATACAGACCTCGCGGATCAGCGGCAGGCGTTTGTTGATGACATCGGCGCCAAGGTGGGTGAGGTCGAGGTGAATGTAGTCGAGGCCGTCGGGGCCCTTGAAGCCGCGGCCTTCGAGTATTTCGGTCATCTCCGAGCGGGAGACAATGTCACGCGGAGCAAGCTCCATCATCTTGGGCGCGTATTTCTCCATGAAGCGCTCGCCCAGCTTGTTGCGCAGGTATCCGCCCTCGCCACGGCAACCCTCGGTCATCAGGATGCCGGAGGGCACCAGGCCGGTGGGATGGAACTGGAGGAACTCAGGGTCTTCCAGGGCGAGACCGGCGCGATAGGCAATGGCCTGCCCGTCGCCGGTGACGGTCTGCGAATAGGTGGTAAATCCGTAGAGATTTCCGAGCCCGCCCGAGGCCATCAGCAGGGCCTTGCCGCGAATCACCTGGAACTCGCCGGAGGGTGCATCGTAGAGCGTGAGTCCGGCAAAACGGCCGTCCTCGACCAGCAGGGATGTGACAAAACCCTCGTCATAGCGCTTGAAGTTGGGATACTTGACCAGGGTGTCGTAGAGCGCCTGCATCTCGAAGAATCCGGTCTTGTCGGCTGCCATGCAGGCGCGGGGAAAGGTGTGTCCACCGAAAGGACGCTGCATGATGCGGCCATCCGGGCGGCGCGACCAGGGCACGCCCCAGTGTTCGAGCAGGCGGATTTCATCGGGCGAAGTCTTGACAAAGCGTTCGACCACGTCCTGGTCGGCAAGAAAATCCGAACCCTTGATCGTGTCCCACTCGTGCAGTTCGAAGCTGTCACCTTCCTCCGGACGCATGACCGCGCCGGTTCCGCCTTCGGCGCAGACCGAGTGGGCCCGCATGACCTGCACCTTGGAAATGATTCCGATATCCGCTTTGCCTTTGGTTTGAATGCTGATCTGGACCGCTGCCCTCAAACCTGCCAGGCCGGTCCCTAATATGAGTACGTCATGAATGATTTCCTGCATGCTTCCAGTGTTCCTTTCAGCCGCGCCCCAGGCCCATGGAGCCGTCGGGGTCCAGAAAGTACAGTACAGAACGGTACAAAATAGAACAGTACAGAACAGAACATGATATTTGTCGGCTTGTCTGATTGTATGTGAGGTACGTCTCTGCGGTCGGTGAGAAGGAGCAAATACAGACAGACCGATGTAGGCCGAAGCGGCGCCCGTTTGCCGCCTGCGCTTGTCCGCAAGCCCGGCGGGCGCTTCCAGCTTCCCCGGACGCAATCAAGGTTGCGCGCTGCCGGGAAGAACGCGCTAACATCTAGCTTTCAATGAAAATCGTGGATTGGAGATCGTGATGGAACCGTTCTGCTTTCATCTCTTTGTGTGCACGCAACAAAAGCCGGAAGGCGTCTCCTGCTGCGCGTCCAGCGGGTCTCTGGCCCTGCTCAAGGCGCTGGAGCGCGAGATCCACTCGCGCGGCCTTGACGACGATGTGCAACTGACAACCTGCGGCTGCATGGGACTGTGCGAGGAAGGTCCGGTAATGGCCGTCTATCCGGCAGGGGTGTGGTACCGGCGCGTGCAAGCTTCCGATGCCGCCGAAATTGCCGCCTCGCATCTCGGCGGCGGCCAACCGGTCGAGCGCCTTGTGTGGAACGATGCCGCCGCCATGAAGGCCATGGCGATGGAGCATCGAGACAAGTTCCGCGCCGCCATCGCCGCCCGCGAAAAGGCAGGCACGCTGCCCGACCGTCTCGATCAGATGGTTCGCGGCCACATGCAGAGCCGTTGCCTGCTTACGGCGCTTGAACTCGACATCTTTACCGCCGTTGGCGAAGGCGCCAGCGCCGCCGAGGCCGGAGCCCGGATCAAGGCGAACGCCCGCGCCACCGGGATGCTGCTGAATGCGCTGGTGTCGCTCGGCCTGCTATCCAAGAGCGGCGACGTATACCAGAACACGCCCGAGTCAGCGCGCTTCTTTGGGCACGGCTCCAAGGACAACCAGCGCGATGGTCTGCTGCACATGGCCAACATCTGGCATCGCTGGAGCACCCTGACCGACGCCGTACGCAGCGGCACGCGAGTCCCCGGCCATCGCGAAGATAGCGCGGAATGGACGCGCAACTTTATTGCCGGCATGCAGCGCAACGCCAAGGATCGGGCTCTGCTGCTGGTGAAAGCCGTGGGCACCTCGGGAGTTCGCCGCGTTCTTGACCTGGGCGGCGGCTCGGGCGCTTACTCCATCGCCTTCGCCAAGGCCTCCGCCGAAGTGCGCTGCGAGATCCTGGACATCCCGGAGGTTGTGCCGCTCACGGCGGAGTATGTGAGCCAGGCCGGGGTATCCGCCCAAGTGAGCCTGCGCGCGGGAGACATGCTGACAGACGATTTTGGTTCCGGCTATGACCTCATCCTGCTGAACGCCATCTGCCACATGTTTTCCGAGGAGCAGAACCGGGAGCTGTTCCGCCGCGCCCAACGGGCGCTGGCTCCCAACGGCCGCCTGGTGGTGCAGGATTTCATCCTCGATCCGGAAAAAACATCACCGCAATGGGCGGCGCTGTTCTCGCTGAACATGCTGGTGGGAACCGACGCGGGCGCCAGCTACAACGAGGCCGAGTACACCGCCTGGATGAAGGCCGCGGGTTTCACCGGGGTGGAGCGCATCAACCTGCCGGGACCGAGCGACCTGATGTTAGGCGTGGTGCGATAGGCAGTGGGCCAGGTGCGGGGCGGAATGTGCCCGTGAGGAGCCGGGGTCACGCCATGGCGTTGACCGGGTGGGCGTGCTGCACTGGTTCCACAAGATGCTCCGGCAATCGTGTCCGGACTTGTTCGAAGAACTGGCCGCCGACTCGGGTGTGGCCTCGGGCGGCGGCAAAATGATTATTCTACGGGATGAGCCGCTCAGTGTATCTCCTCGGCGGGTTGTTCCTCCACGGCGGGTTTGGGCTCGTCAGGCGTGGCACTGGCCACCTCCGCGGCTGGGCCCTTGGACCCGAGCAGGGCGTCCACGCTATAGCCAGCCGTGGCCGCTAATTCCGCGGCATCGCGGAAGGTCTTGCGGATCTGCTCAATCGCGCCAGGTGCGGGCGACGGTGCAGCCGCCAGCCGGCACAGGGCGGGAAGCTGGAGCCACCACAGCAACTCCTCGTAGGACTCCTGCACAAAGTAGGAGTGTCCCTTGTCCTCGTGAGCGCCGGTGAGCCAGCGAACATCCGGGTCCAGCCAGAGCGTGGGCGAAAGAATCGGCAGGAGTTGCCCCGGCGCCAACGGCTCCACGGCATGGGAGTCAGTGGACGGCGCCAACGGCGCAGCCGGGGCGGCGGGAACCGCGGCGTCAAAGACCTTCGCCTCGATCAGTAGCGCGACTTTGATCCTGCCGGCAACTCTCCAGCTTTCTTCGCCTTCAAATCCAAGCGCGCTGAATGCGTTGCCCATGGGCTCACGCAGGCGCAGACGGTCGAACAGATCCAGCGCCAGGCGCTCCGGGTTCTGGGCGTCGGCGGATTCGGCGAGTAATTCGAGCACACACCAGGCCAGCACGGGTCTCCACAAAGCGGTAGCAGTCAACTGCGGGCTGTGGCTGGGGAGGACGCGGCGGGCGGCGGCAGGCCAGGGTTCGGGGAACAAGCTCTCCAGGGCGGGAATCTGCATGGCGGCCCGCACGCGCTCGCGGAACCGGTGCTCCATGGCGGCTGGGTTGGCGAACTGAACCGCGAGGAACTGGTCCTCGTGTCCGCGATAGAAGGACTGCGCATCGCGCAGGAACTCGCGGCTGCGCCGCCATGCGGCCTGGAAGAAATCGTCACGCTGAAACTCGAACGCCTTCCCCTTCTCGGGTCCAACCGGGGCGCGTCCGGAGAGTTCCGCCAGACTGCGGACCAAAGCCGGATCCAGCAGACGGCGAAGCGCATCATGCACTGGAACCAGCTCCATGCGGACCAGGGCGTCTTCAAGACTGGGAACGCCGCGTCCTCCCAGATGCTCGCACAGGCGATCCCATGGCTTTTCGGCGGTTGCCCGCAGTTCGCGCCAATCCAGAAAGACGTGGCATTGGTAGGCGTGCAACTCGAGACTGAGGCCGCGCTCGGCAAAATTCACCCCGCGGCGGAGATATTCGAGCCCGGTCAGCGAATCGCGATAGGCAAGAATGGCGGAGGGATCGCCTTTGATGTCCAGACCCTCCTTGAGGCGGCGCTGGCGCAGGTGGCCGGACTGCTTATCGGCATAGGCGGCCGAGTTGTCGATGGTGCCGCGGGTGGTGGCGTAGCGATTGTTGTAGAGCACCAGGGCGCGGCGGTCGCCGCGGCGGTTGGAGTAGGCAAAAACGTTTTCATCGACGCTGCCATCTTCACGGAAAAAATCGTAGAGCAGGAAGTTGCTGCTCTCGGCGAACAACGCGCGCTGATGCAGAAGGGGCGCGATCTGGCGTTCGTGGCGCTCGATGAGATGGGGATCGGGATTTTCCTGGTAGCGGGGCCAGCGGTACTCCATGCCGTACTTTTCGGTGTAACCCTCGATCTGGCCGTGGCCGAACATGGGCAAGCCGGGAAGTGTGGCCATCAGGGCGGCCACGCCGAAACACTTGTCGCCGGTGCCAAACTGGTCGATGGCGGTGCGCTCGTCGGGATTGCTCATGAAATTGACGTAGCGCTTCATGATGTCGGGATCGAATTCCAGGGTGTTCTTGATGACCGAGCGGTACTTCTCGTTATCCTCGTCGCGCATCATGTTCATGAAGGCGCTGTTGTAGACGCGGTGCATGCCGAGGGTGCGGACGAAGTAGCCCTCCATGAGCCAGAAGGCCTCGGCCAGGAGCAGGGTTCCGGGCACCTCGGCGGCAACCCGGTCGACCACCTCGCGCCAGAACTCCTGTGGCATGTGTTGGCTGAACTCAGCCGTCGTCATAGCGTACTCGGCACGCGAGGGGATGGCTCCGCTGCTACCGGGATTGGGGAACCAGAGGCGCTGAAAATGCCGCTTCGCCAGGGTCATGGCGGCGTCAAAGCGGATCACCGGAAACAGCCGTGCAACGTGCAGAATGGTCTGGATGACCTGCTCGCGCACCGCCGGGTTCAGGTAGTCGAGCTGGGCGGTATCGTCCCAGGGAAAGCTGGTGCCGTCGTTGCCGTGATAGATGTAGCGGGTCTCGCCGCTCTGGCGGTCGCGGCGCTGGAAAACCACGGCGGCATCGGTCTGCTCGTAGTAGTGCCTCTCAATCTTGATCTCGACGCGCGGGTCCGGCGAAAGATCGGGACCGTCGAAGTTGTAGGCAGGATACGGCGGATCGGGGCGGGAGATAAACCAGTCGGGATGCTCGACGACCCAGGGCGAATCGATACCCATGTGGTTGGGCACCATGTCACTGGCCAGGCGGATGCCACGCCGGTAACAACGGTCGCGCAGGCTGGTGTAAGCGGTTTCTCCGCCCAAATCCTCGGCAATGCGGTAGTCGTAGAGCGAATAGGCGCTGGCAACGGCTTCCTGATTGCCGCACAACTGCTTGATGGTCTTGGAGGCGCGGCTGCGCTCCCAGATGCCGATGAGCCAGAGCGAATTCAAACCGCGGCGCGCCAGATCGTCGAGGTCTTCGTCGGGAATCTCATCGAGGCGGTTGATGGCCCGGCTGTATTTCCGGGAAAGCTGCGCCAGCCAGACGTAGGTGCTCTTGGCGATGAGGACGACGGTGGGCATCCAGGCTACGTCGGCGCTGAACTTTTCGTACTCGCTGGTGGGATCGCCAAAGACCGGGACATCGGAGTGGCTGACCACGCCGGGCCATTGCTGGGTACCGCTTTCGCGGCGGCGGCGGGCGGCCTCCTCGGCGGCCTTGGCGGCGGCGGCGCGGGCGGCAGCTTCGGATTCGGCGTTGGGAGGATGGAAGCGCATCCAGATGGCCAGTTCCTCTTCATGCAGGATGTCTCCGGCGATCAGCAGAAAGCGCTCCAGGCCTTCGCCCAGCAGGGACTTCCATTGCGTGCGGATCACCGCGAGCTGCGCGCTGAGAGATTCCGGAGCCGAAACGGCGGGGGCGCGCAGCAGATCAAACAGATTCACCGCCTTGGAGCCTTCGATGGGAATCAGCGGGCGGGTTGCGAAATAGGCGGGAAACTGCGCGGCAACCTTGCGATAGGCGGTTTTCTCCACCAGGGTGCTGTCTTTGAACAGCTCTTCAAAGGGACGAAACGCCAGGTTCCGGTTGGCCATCCAGAGCAGCATCATCTCTTCGATGGCCGCGGCGCGATGCGAAATTCCGCCGGTGGAACCGGCCAGCCATTGCCGGGGTGTTTGCTCCCCGCGATAAACGCTGCTGCCGGGAAACTGCTCGACAAAGGTGAGCAGCATCTTTTCGAATTCCAGCTCTCCCACCTGCCCGGAAAAAAAAGACAGGGCATCGACCATCACGTTGGGATCAAACTGCTGGCGGTAGCGCGCCATGAGGGCGTGGCTGACTTCATCAATCAGCCCCATCACGTAGAGCGCGGCGGCATTGACGGCGCGCTCGGGATGGCGCTCGGCATCGCGCACCTGGTTCATGCGGTGGGCAAACTGGCGGCTGGCCGCCACGTTTGCGAATATTACATTGCCGGAAAAGGAGAAGAGACTATCCGCCAGTTGATAGCGGATGCGAGCGGCCCTGGAAATATGAAATTCCATCATCTGCGAATCGTCCTAGGCAATCCCTGCCGACCATCATGCCAGATGCTCCCCATCGCGGCATCCGTCAAGACTTCAAGCATAGTCTTTGCATGGTGAAAAGAAACGAGTGAATTGCACAATTGCTCGTCTCGCGCCGCGGGCTGGAGCCTCCCCGAGGCTGCCGGCCAGGACGCGTCCGGGTGCGGTCGAGTGGTTGGGGGCGAGGACGCGGCGGTCTGGTCTGGCATGGCTTTCCGGACTTCCGGTGAAGAGAGTTTTGCGCAAAATGCGAAGGCCGCTGCGGGATGGCAGCGGCCTTCACGGGAGAAATTACTCCTTGGGCTCTTTGCGAATCTTCTTCTGTGCCCGCTTACGAGCCAGAGCTTGCTTTACGCGGAGCTTGGCGCCCGGCTTCAGATAGTAGGAATGACGTTTTACTTCCTTAATGATGTCTTCCGTCTGAACTTTGCGCTTGAACCGACGCAGGGCGCTCTCAATGGACTCGCCTTCTTGCAATCGAATTTCTGCCAAACAAAATCACCACCCAACCCAGCCCTGATTGGCCATGCAAAAAGTTTACCACGAAGCCCGCTCCAGCGCCCAGCCTGTCGCGGCGCAACCCCGGAGGATTACGCCGCGCCGGACGGCTTAGCTGAACTCGCCGCGGATATAGTCCTGGGTATGTTTGTGAACCGGCGAGGCGAAAAGCTGCTTGGATTCGCCGAACTCGACCAGGTACCCGGTGCGTCCACCCTGCGAAGTGTCCACGTAGAGGAAGCCGGTGTAGTCGGCCACGCGTTGCGCCTGCTGCAAGTTGTGGGTCACAATGGCGATGGTGAACTTCTTGCGCAGCTCCAGCATCAGCTCCTCAATCTTGCGGGTGGCGATGGGATCCAGGGCGGAGCAGGGCTCGTCCATCAGCAGCACCTCGGGCTCGGTGGCAATGGCGCGCGCAATGCAGAGGCGCTGCTGCTGCCCGCCGGAAAGCGAGAGGCCGCTCTTGTTGAGCTTGTCCTTCACTTCGTCCCACAGGGCGGAGGCGCGCAGGGCCTGTTCGACCTTTTCCGCCTTGTCGCCCTTGTAACCGTTGAGGCGCAAACCGAAGGCCACGTTGTTGTAGATGCTGGTGGCAAACGGATTGGGCTGCTGGAAAACCATTCCAATGAAGCGGCGCACCGCGACCGGGTCGATGGCGGCATTGTAGATATCGCGGCCGCGATAGCGCACGTGGCCTTCGAAGCGGAAGCCGCGCACCAGGTCGTTCATGCGGTTCAGGCAACGCAGCACCGTGCTCTTGCCGCAGCCTGAAGGTCCAATGAATGCCGTGATGGCGTTCTTCCTGACCGGAATCGCGGTATCGCGCACGGCTTTGAAGCTTCCATAATAAAGCTCCCGGATGTTGCAATCGACCACCACATCCTGGTTGTAGGCGGACACGGGAACGGTCTGGAAAGCCGGGTCGGGTTCAGGAATTACGTTTGTTGCCATCACCATACCTCCTAAGACTGTTGCACCTGGCGTCCGGAGAGACTCCGGCCGATCAGGTTGGCTGCCAATACCAGCAGCACGAGCACCAGGGCAGCGGCCCACGCCAGCTCCACCTGGTTCTCAAACGGCTGTCCGGCAAAGTTGTAAATAAGGACGGCCAGTGAAGCCGTGGGCCGCATGAGTTGCGCGTGGCCGTGCGACCAGAGCCAGTAGTTGCTGAACAGGGCGGTAAACAAAAGCGGCGCGGTCTCTCCGGCGGCGCGCGCCACGGCCAGCATTACGCCGGTGAGGATTCCGGGAATCGCCGTGGGAATCAGCACCATCCAGACCGTTTGCGTCGGCGTGGCGCCCATGCCAATGGCGGCTTCCTTCATGCGCGAAGGCACCATGCGGATGGCGTCTTCCGAGGTGAGTATGATGGTCGGCAGCATCAGGATGGAAAGCGCGATGGCGCCCGCAATCGACGAGTAGCCGCCGGTGGTCAGTACAATGGCGCCATAAGCGAACACGCCCGCCAGAATCGACGGAAAACCGGTAAGCACCTTGGCCGCAAAACGCACGGTTTCCGCGAGTTTTCCCTCGCGGTTCTGGGCCAGGTAGATGGCGGTCATGATTCCGCCAGGGACCGTGATCAGCACCGCCATCCCAACCATCAGCAGCGTTCCCACAATCGCATTGCCAAAGCCGCCGCCGCTTTCCATCGCCGAGGGAGGCAGTTGGGTGAAGACGGCCATCGTCAGGCGCCGGCCGCCGCGCCAGGCCAGCATCCAGACCACGCTGAACAATGGCACCAGGGCCGATAACGTCATCGCCGCCACCAGGCCGTTCAGCAGAAAGTCCATGAGCGTGCGGGGACGGCGCAGGGAGTGCTCAAGCTGGCTGAAGTCGACCCCGGCAAAGGGATCGGCTACACCGGATTTGGAATCGATTCTTACGGTTGCCATGGGCCTACTCCACTGCACTGCGCGCGGCGCGCTGCAAAATGAGAGCGCCGAAAATATTGACGATCAAGGTGATGGCCAGCAGCACCAGGGCGGCGTACATGAGGACGCCAACCTCCCGCGGGCCTGCCTCGGGAAAGTTGTTGGCCAGCAAGGCCGCCAGCGTGTTGGCGGGCGAAAACAGGGAAACACTGATGCGGCTGGAGTTGCCGACGAGCATGGCCAGGGCCATGGTTTCGCCCAGTGCCCGGCCAAATGCCAGCACCATGCCGCCGAAGATTCCGCGCGCGGCAGTGGGCAGAATCACCCCGATGATCGCCTCCCAGCGCGTGGCTCCCAAGCCGTAGGCAGCCATGCGCAGCTTGGGTGGAACCGAGACCAGCGCGTCCCGGCTGATCGCGGTAATAGTGGGCAGAATCATGATGGCCAGTACGATCACCGCCGGCAACACGCCGGGACCGCTCAGATCGGTCGAGAACAACGACATCCAGCCCAGCTTCAGGTGCAGCCAGTGGCAGGCCGGACGAATCAGCGGAATGACGATGAACAAGCCCCACAGTCCGTAGACCACGCTGGGAATCGCGGCCAGCAATTCGATCAGCGTCTTGAGCAGTCCCTCCACCTGGTCGGGCACCTTGGACCAGAAGGGATGCAGATGCAGATTGAAAACCCGCAACAGGGCGAAGATGGCCTGTCCCATGTACCCTTCGCTGAGGAACAGGGCGGCGGCCAGGCCAAACGAGGTGCCGATCACCAGGGCAAGGATGGAGGTGTAGAGCGTACCCCAGATTTCACCGGCGATTCCGTGCTCGCCGGTGTTCGGATCCCAGACACGGCCGGTGAGAAACGAGAGCCCGTCGTGGCGCATGGCAGGCATCGCCGAGATGGCGATGCGCAGCACAATGAAGGTCACCAGCAGAATTGTGCAGCAGGCAAACAGAAAGCAGAGACGGCGGAAGGCCTTGTCCAGCAACGATTGCACCCGCGTCGGCGCCTGGGTGATTTCTCCGGGACGAACCACGAACAGGGTTGCCGGAGCGGAAGCCAGAGAACTATGAGTCGCCATCGGGGCCATCCTTCCTGGGTTAATTCGTAATCGTCTGGGCGGCCGCCAGGGCCTTGCTGGAAACGTTGGCGGGCAGGGGAATGTAACCTAGCTGTTCGGCGTCCTTCTGTCCCTCGGTGAGGCCGTACTTCAACAGATCCTCCAAGGCCGCAAGCTTCTTCGGGTCGGGATACTTGCGGTAGCAGATCAACCAGGTGTAGGTCACGATGGGGTAGGCATCGGGGGCTGCCGGGTCAGACGCCCAGACGATGAGGTTGGCGGGCAACTCGGCGGAAGCCAGCGCGGCCTGTCCCGAGGCGCTGGATGCGGCCACGTACTTGCCTGCTTTGTTTTCCAGGGTTGCCGTGGCCAGTTTCTGGCTGTTGGCGTAGCCGTATTCAACGTAGCCAATGGAGCCGGGAGTTGATTTGAGGCTGGCGGTCACGCCTTCGTTGCCTTTGCTCTTGGTGCCCACCGGCCAGTTCGGCATGGTGTTTACGCCGACTGCCTTGTTGAACTCCGCGCTGATCGCGCTCAGATGCTTGGAGAAGACGAAACTGGTGCCGCTGCCGTCGGCGCGCACCACCACGTTGATGGGCAGGCTGGGCAGCTTCACGCCTGGGTTGGCGGAGGCAATCTCGGGATCGTCCCAGTTCTTGATTTTCCCCAGGAAGATGCCCGTATAGGCCTTGCGCGAGAGCTTGAGTCCGTTCACGCCCTCCACGTTGTAGGCAATCACGATGGCTCCGGCGGTCATGGGAAGCAGTTGCACTCCGCCGGGCACGCGAGCCATTTCTTCCTCGCTCATGGCGGCGTCGCTGGCGCCAAAATCAACCGTGTGATCGATCACGCTCTTTTTGCCGCTGCCGCTGCCCACGGATTGGTAATCCACCTCGACGTCCGGGTGCGAAGCGCTGTAACTCTTGAACCATTTGTTGTAAAGCGGCGCGGGAAAGCTGGCGCCGGCTCCCTGTAACTTGACGCCTTCGGCGGCGGCGGATTTGCTGTTGCAAGAGGACACCAGCGCGGTGAGCAACACGCATGCAATGGCCGCGGACCAGAGACGGATCTTCATGGCAGATCTCCTTTGGTTCAACACCAGCTAGAATTCGATGGGCGCAGCCACCCGCCGCCCGCGGGAGGAGCCGAAGCTCCCGGCCGATTCTGTTTGCTCATAATTGGCATGATGACTTGGAGCATTCGACCTGGAAAATCCGGTGGAACCGATAGGAAAATTTTAGGGGAGCAACGTTACAGGGAGGTTAAAGGAATGCCGACGCCAGGTTAAAAACCAGAGAATGCGCCCATCTCCTGCCGGGCGAAGAAGCGGCGGACCGGCTCCTGCGCAGCCCACCCAAACGCCTGCGTCCGGAGGCCGGTGCATCCTCCCGGACGAGCCGGGCATCTACATGTCTGCGATGGCCGTCGCCGGGAAGAGTCGAGATTCCCTGCTGTACAATTAAGGTATTACGTTGGGTTCCGGGGTAGATTGGGATGCGGCCGATTTCAAAACAGATCGCGTGGCTGTGCCTTGTGCTGATGATTTCGGCGGCCATTGGCGTGGTTGCGCATCATCACTCGGACGCCAACGAATCGTCTCCTTGCACAATCTGTATCGCGGCTCACTCCACGGCTCCCACCGTACCTGTCCTATCGCCCCGCGTCACCTTCCTTGCCATCTCCACTTTCCGCGCGGAGCCCGTTGTCTGTTCCAAGCAACGCCTCATCGCCTTCGCGCTTACCGTCCGCCCCCCTCCGGAATCCTAGTCCCGCAGAGATCCTCACAATTTGTTTTTGGATTCATTCTGCAACCTGATTTCCCGGAGGAATTCCATGCACGCTTGCTGCAGGAAGTCGCTTGCCGCGACTTTGCTGGCTATTCTCTATCTGGCGCTCGCCCTCAATGTTTATGCGCGTGATTATGCGCAGTCCGGAAGCTCCACCGCGGTGACCGGAGTGGTGGTGGACCAATCCGGCGCGGTGGTGGCCAACGCCACGGTTGAAATTCAGAATCCGGTCAGCGGTTTTATCCGTTCGGTGGTGACCGACAATGCCGGCAGGTTCACATTCTCCAACGTGCCATTCAATCCTTACCACATGACAGTGACCGAAAAAGGATTCGCCAACTACGTGCATGACATTGACGTACGCTCGGCGGTGCCGCTCAATCTGAACATCAGCCTGAAGGTGGAGAACTCCTCCGAGGTTGTCACCGTGGAAGCGACCGCCGAAGACCTGCTGGAGAACACTTCCACCTTCCACACCGACGTGGACCGCGACCAGTTCAGCAAGATTCCGCTGGAAAGCGCGTCGTCTTCGGTCAGCTCGCTGGTGACCCTGGCCACGCCCGGAGTTGCCGCCGATTCCAATGGCCTGTTCCACGGACTGGGCGATCACGCCGAGAACTCGTTTTCCGTGGATGGCCAGCCGATTACCGATCAGCAGAGCAAGGTTTTCTCCAACCAGATCCCGCTGGATTCGATTCAGTCGATGGAGGTGATTTCCGGCGCGCCACCGGCGGAGTATGGCGGCAAGACCAGCCTGGTCATTGACGTCACCACCCGCTCCGGCCAGGGCATGACCACGCCACACGGCAGCATCACCACCGAATACGGCAGCTTTGGCACATCGAACCTGGGTCTGAACCTCGGCTATGGCGGCAAGAACTGGGGAAACTTCATCGCTGCCGACGGGCTGAATACCGGCCGTTTTCTCGACCCTCCGGAATTTACCGTGATGCACGACAAGGGAAACGAAGAAAACCTCTTCGACCGCGTGGACTTCCAGGTTTCCCCCAAGGACTCGGTCCACGGGAATCTGCAATTTACGCGTTCCTGGTTCCAGACGCCCGACTCGTTCGATCAGCAGAACTCTACCGCCTGGTCCGGCGTGGTGGTGGACAATGGCGGGCTCGGTCCCAACGGCCTGCCGGTCGGGCCCACGGATCAGCGCTCGCAGATCAAGACCTTCAACCTCGCGCCATCGTGGACGCACCTGCTCAGCGACACCACCCTGTTTACCCTGGGAGCCTTTGTGCGGCGCGACCAGTACAACTACTATCCCAGCGCCAATCCGTTTGCGGACCTTTCTCCCGACCTGCAATCAGAGAGCGTCGGGCAGAGCCGCAGCCTGATGAATACCGGCCTTCGCGCCAATCTCTCCTACGTGAAAGGCATCCACAACCTGAAGGCCGGCGCCACCTACGAACAGACGTTTCTGGATGAGCACGACAGCATAGGAATCGTGAATCCAACTCTGAACGAGCCGTCGAGTCCAACCTTCAACCCGCTCCTGCTGCCCTACGATCTGACCCGTGGCGGAGTTTCCTACCTGTTCAACGGCCATGCCGACGTCAAAGAGCTCGGCCTGTACGTTCAGGATGCGATTACCAAGGGAAACTGGAACCTGAACCTGGGACTGCGCGGCGACCTTTACAACGGCCTGGCCAGTCATGGCGAAGCCCAGCCCCGCCTGGGCGTTGCCTACAACATCAAGCCGAGCAATACGGTGCTGCGCGTCTCCTACGCGCGCACCATGGAAACTCCCTTCAACGAGAACCTGATCCTGTCGAGCACCGGCTGTGCCAACCCCGTCCTGAACCCGTTGCTGCTCTGCTCATCCCCTGGCCTCACCCCGCTGAGTCCGGGCTGGCGCAACGAGTTTCATGCCGGCTTCCAGCAGGCTTTGGGCAAACACATGGTCTTCTCCGGCGAGTACATCTGGAAGTACACCCACCACGGCTTTGACTTCAGCGTGCTCGGCAACACTCCCATCACTTTCCCAGTGGAATGGGACCGCTCCAAAATTCCCGGCTACGCTGGCCGCCTGAGCGTGCCCAATATCCATGGATTCTCCGCGCTGGTCGTCTTCTCCAGCGTGGCGGCGCGCTTCTTCACTCCCCAGACCGGCGGAGCCGGAGCCACTCCCGGCCCCGTGGGAGTCTTCCGCATCGACCACGACGAAAAATTCAACCAGACCACCCACATCCAGTACCAGCCCTGGAAGCGCGGCCCGTGGATGGGCTTCAACTGGCGCTATGACAGCGGCCTGGTGGCCGGTCCGGTGCCCTGCGCCGGAGGCGACTGCGCCAACGGTCCGGCAGGCAGCGCCACCGTGGTAGACACCTCGAACCTCAGCCCGGATCAGCAGTTCCAGGGTGGACTGTTCTGCGGCGCGGTTCGCGCCACGCCGACTTCCCCGATCCGCTCCAGCCTGGGCCCCAATCTATGTCCGGCGGCGCAGTACGGCTCTTCCCTCGCCAGCATCCCGGCGCCCGGAACCGAGAACGACGACCACAATCCGCCGCGCATCCAGGCGCGCAACCTGTTTGACCTTTCCTTCGGTCATGACAACCTGCTCAACGGAGAAAAATACAAGTTGAGCGCACAGTTCACCGTCATCAACCTGGCCAACAACTACGCGCTGTATAACTTTCTTTCCACCTTCAGCGGAACCCACTACGTCACGCCGCGCAGCTACACCGCGCAGCTAGGCTTCCACTTCTAACCCGGCTTCGGCGGGAGGGCCGCGGCGCGGACAACGGAGGGCATTGGGTTACCTTCCGGATCGCCCGTGGTCCGTCCGGAACACGGCGGAGCCGTAAGCATAACCTAGCCGCAGGCCGACTTTTCGGGAGTAATCCGGGAAGACTTGGCGATGTGGGGCGGCAGCGTACAACAACTCTGCAACCTCATCTAGCTGTTTCTTTCCGAATTCCCGCACCGGATTTCGGAGTAGCCCTTAACTTGGTTACGCCCCGAATGCTTCGCTGCATACAGTGCTTTGTCTGCCGCCGCAACCAATGGATCCAAGCCTTTGCCGTCCTGTGGAAAGGTAGCGATCCCGAACGAGGCTGTCACATGAATAATCGATGTACTTACAACAATAGGGGTGTTTTCAAGGGCAGACCTCAACTCTTCAGTTCGTCGGCACGCTGAATCATGTGCCATATCGGGTAGGACCGCGAGAAACTCCTCACCCCCATAACGGCAACAGATGTCGCTGGCGCGATAAAACTGGTTGATTAACCCGCCGAACACTCTCAGTACCTCATCCCCGGCATGATGCCCGTATGTGTCGTTGACTGCTTTGAAATTGTCGAGATCGGCCATGACTGCGCTGATGGGAAGATGACGGCGTTCGGCACGGCTCAGTTCGCGATCGAAAAATTCATTTAGATACCGGCGATTGTATAGACCGGTCAAAGGATCGCGAATGGCTTGTTCGCGAAGTTGATCCTGCAGCGCTTGCACTTCGCGGCCGGCCCGGGTTCGCTCCGTAATATCCAGAATCAGGCTCATGAGGGCAAGCTTTCCGCCAATGTCCAAGACTGAGCCGTGACATTCGATGTCCATCACGGTGCCGTCCTTGCGCAGACCTCTGTATACGTAGTCAATACGGTCCATTTCGCGACTGAGGCGCGTTTGCATCTGCTGCGCGACGAGTGGCCGGTCACTTTCGGCAGCGATATCAAGCGGCCCAAGATGCAGAAGTTCTTCGACGCCATAGCCAAACATCTCGGCATACTTGAGGTTCGCGTAACTGAATTTTCCGTCCTCGACAATCGCAATCCCGACCAATGATTGACTTACCAGACCGCGGAACTTTGCCTCCGATACTCGAAAGGCATGATTGATCCTCTCGTTTTCACGCAGTGCTACTTCCAATTCCGCAGTCCTACGCCGCACCTGATCCTCAAGCATGATCGTTGTCTGGAACATGCTGAAGTCGGAGCCCTGAACGTTGGTACTGCGTTCGGCGCGGTCCATCAGTGAATTAACAACTTTGTTCAAGCGTATGATCTCGGTCCGCAACGCCTGCTCATCCCGATTTGAACCAAACAGCGTTGAGTCAGGCATCGTGCGCCTCCGGAGAGATTGTGCCGAAGGCGACGCCGGTGAGCGTCTGATTGACATGTACGCCACGGAATTGCTCTCCGTAGGTGTTAAAGCCTATCGTGTTATTCTGCCGGAAGATTTTGCCAACGCGATCTTCAAGGCGATTCTGAACAATCTCCAACCTTCGAAGCATGCAGTCGCAGCCAAGCACCAGTTGGGGTGCTCCGATTTCTGCACGGATCTCGGCAAAAGCTTGTTCCAGGTTCTCCACAAGGTCAACTCCACACGCCACTCGCAAAACTAAACCTTCCTCGATGGCGCAGAAAAAGGTCACGCCACCGTCGGGGTTCACCTTTTGCATGGAGCGTACGTAGTTATTGCCGTCGATCAGCACCACTACCGGAGAGGCAGCGAAACTCCGGGGATTTAGATTACACACCTCAAGGCCGACGAGTCGTGCATACTCCTGGGCAGCCGGCAATCCGTTGATTTCATTTACGACGCGTCGAGCCGTATCTGCTTGGGTGATGACCAATCTTTGATTGGTGGGGACAAAGTGCTGGGTTTTGAAAATCTTGAAGGGTAGTGGAGTCGTGATCAGGATCAGCGCAGCGCAATCGGTTTGAAAGCTCCCATCGACATAAAGGTAGGTTCTAACAAAGTTCAATCCATCGCCCGCCGAGCCGCCAACCAATGGGAGCTTTCCGATCGCGTTCTGGAATGCGCGAGCTACGAATTCTTCCCGCACGGACAGGCCGTCGATGAGCAGAAATGCGAAACTGTTTTGCGCATTTGCCTGGGGCGCTACGTCCTCCAACTCTTGCAACAGCTGCTGGCCAAAGGCTTGACACTCAGAGACTGTGGACTGCTGTAAGAAATTGATGTGGCCGACTACGGCCGTACATGATCCAGCAGAAAAGCTCACTCCTGTGAGGCTATGTTCCCGGTAGCCGCCAGGTCCAATCTCCCCGGCAGTGGTACACCCAACCACTAGAACACCGGCAAACAAGCGGTTCATTTCCGCAGCAAGAACATTCAGATCGTACTCGCTGGAGCAGAAGAAGATCACGAGCACCATTTCCGGCTGCGCCACCGATTCGTAGAATTCCTGTGCGGCCTCTCGCGGATTCGCTGCGCACGAATGCGCCAAACGCATGTTTTCCAACATATACTCTCGCTCCTCACCAGCCAACAATTCTACGGCTTAGCGGCTCGGAGCGGCCCAGCAATTTTCGGCTTGTGGACGCCAGTCCCAGTCTCGACGGATCACACTCGTGAATTGCAACGATGATACGCGGGTTCTATAAAAGGGGATGTCAAGAAAAAACACGTCTCCACGTTCTTAGGAGGCGGGTGGCCCAGAGTTGGAGCACTTCCAACTCTGGGAGTAAGCCACATCTCCGTAGTTGCTACCCGGTTGTCCTTGCGCTCTACAAAATGGCTCATTTTGTAGAGAGTTGTAGCGTGGCGGTCCAACTGACTGGCGCAGTCGGAGCTGCCCTTTAAGCCCTGCGAAACGCCGCATGTATCTTTTGTTAAGCATCTGGTTCCGGGCGTATCGCCGCCAATCCAGAAACTACTCGCCCCTTGCCGTCCGGCCCTCCATTGACGCGGGCCGAAACGTCATGTTCCGATGAGACGTGCTGACTCGCGGACCCGTTCTTCCGGTCGATGCCATTCTGCCGGAGATCATCGACTCCTTACGCCGGCATCCGAACCTTGTGATTGAAGCTCCGCCCGGCGCCGGCAAGACGACGCGAGTGCCGCCCGCGCTGCTTGGGATCGTGAGCGGCGATGTGGTTGTACTTGAGCCGCGCCGGATTGCGGCGCGAATGGCGGCGCGGCGCATCGCCTGGGAGATCCATGAAGAACCCGGCGGGATCGTCGGCTACCAGGTCCGCTTCGAAGAAGCCGTGGGCCCGCGCACCCGGCTACGCTTTGTCACCGAAGGCGTACTGACCCGGCGCCTGCTTTCCGATCCATCCCTGAAGGGTGTGGACGCCGTCGTGCTGGACGAGTTCCACGAGCGCCACATCGATGGCGACCTGGCGCTGGCGTGGTTGAAACGGCTGCAACGGACGCGGCCCGATCTGCGCATCGTGGTCATGTCGGCCACCCTCGATGCCGATCCCGTGGCGCAGTATCTCGGCGGTTGTCCCATCGTGCGATCCCAGGGGACTCTGTTCGAGCTTTCCATCCAGCATCTGCCCTACTCGCCCGCGCCGCTGGAAGCACAGGTGAGAGACGCCGTGGAGTTGCTGATCGCCGAGTCACACGCCGGCGGCATCCTGGTGTTCCTGCCTGGAGCCGCGGAGATCCGCCGCGCCATGCGCGAGTGCGCGGCGGTCGCGCGACGCTCCGGGTTGCTGATGCTGCCCCTGCACGGCAGTCTGCCGCCCCAGGAACAGGATCGCGCCCTGTTGCCCGCTTCCAGGCAAAAACTTATCCTCGCCACCAATGTGGCGGAAAGCTCGGTGACCGTGGACGGGGTAACCGCGGTCATCGACAGCGGTCTGGCGCGCATCGCAACCCACTCCCCGTGGAGCGGATTGCCAACCCTGCGCATCGGTCGCATCAGCAAGGCTTCGGCCAGGCAACGAGCCGGACGGGCAGGGCGCACCGCACCCGGCCGCGTGCTGCGTCTCTACCCGGAGCAGGACTACCTGCGCCGCCCGGACGAGGACGCGCCGGAGATCCTCGGCGGCGATCTCTCCCAGCTCTGTCTCGCGCTGCGCGCCATGGGGATTCGCGACGTCAACGACGTGGACTGGCTGGATGCGCCGCCCGCGGCTGCCGTGCAGAGGGCCGAGTCGCTGCTGGACCGCCTGGGTGTGACCGGAAGCGTCGCAGGAGACGTCACGGGCGGCATGGCGCAGCGGCTGGCGCGCTATCCGCTGCCTCCCCGCCTGTCGCGAATTCTGGTTGAGGCCCTGGAGCGCGGCGTGGGTGAGGACGGCTGTGTTGCCGTGGCGCTCGTCGCCTCCGGCGTGCAGGTGGAACAGAACGATCTCCTTGCCGCCATGGAATCAGATCATGACTTCCGCACCCGGCAGCTTATCGGGCAGTTGCGCCGAATCGCGCGTCCCGCCAGGCAAACCCATCACGACGACGACGCCCTGCTCATGTCCGTGCTGGCGGGGTTTCCGGATCGCGTCGCGCGCCTGCGGGCAGGCAACCAGGTGCTGCTCTCGACGGGCTCCTCAGCCGAGGTGGCGGGCGAGCCTCCGCGCTATGAATTCATGGTCGCAATCGACGCCGAGGATCGCACGGACAAGCCCTTGCCGCTGGTTCGGATGACCGCCCGCATCGAGCCGGAATGGCTGATCGATCTGTTTCCGGATCGTGTCCGCGAGCAATCCACGCTCACGTGGAATCACGCCGCCGAGCGGGTGGACGCAGTCAGCGCGCTGCTCTACGACGAGTTGGTGATCCAGGAGTCGCGCGGCGTGGCGCCGGATGCGGCAGCCGCGGCGGAACTGCTCGCCCGCAAGGCTCTGGAAGCAGGCATCGAACGCTTCGTCGACCTCGATGCTCTGGCGGAATTCACTGGGCGCGTCGAGTTCGCCGGCTTCGAAGCGCCGGATGTTCCACGCGCGCTCGGCGAGCTGTGTGCGGGACTGCGCAGCTTCGCCGAGTTGAAAAACGCCGCGGCCGGCCTGGCCGGGGTGCTCGAACACAAAATGGGTGCGCAGCGGCTCAATGAGATCGCCCCGGCCCGCGTCCGTCTGCAGAATGGGCGCCAGACCAAGGTTCACTACGAGCCCGGCAAACCGCCTTGGATCGCCAGCCGCCTGCAGGATTTTTTCGGCATGCGCGAGACTCCACGGATTGGGCGCGAGCGCACTCCCGTGGTGGTGCATCTGCTGGCTCCAAACCGGCGCGCCGTGCAAACAACGACCGATCTTGCGGGATTCTGGGAGCGGCTCTATCCGCAGGTGCGCCGCGAATTGATGCGTCGCTATCCCAGGCACGCATGGCCGGAACGGCCGTGACGCCATCCGCCGGACTCTACCCCGGCTGCGATGCCTGGAATAAACGTTGCGCGATGATCCGGTAAACCGACGAGTTGAAGGCCAGGCCGATGTGCGTTCCCGGCACCACAAAGTCCTTCCCCGGATTTCCGGTTCTGCAATAGCGCGAATCGACCACGCCGTCATTGAGCGTGTAGATGGCGGTTTCCATCACCGAGGCAGGCACCCTGTGGCGCAGTGAATCGAGAAAGTCACAGGTGCAGCGGCCGGTGTAACACTTGGGAAGCACGTTGGCGCCGTGCTCTTCGAGGATGCGGATGCGAACCTGTTCGGCGGCCCGCAGAATGCTGCGGTGGGCAATGGTGCCGCGGAATGGCGATCCCAGGGTGATCACCGAGGCGATGTCGTCCGGCCTCTGCCCGGCGACCGAGCGCGCAATCACCCCTCCGAGGCTGTGCCCGATGAGATGAATCTTGCCGCCCGTGTCCTGAAGCGCCTTTTCGATGGTGTCGTTCAGACGATGCCGGATCAGGAGATTCGGGCATTCCGCGTTGAGACCGATGCCGGAGAAGTATCCCCGGTAGCCAATCCGCCCAATCCAGCTCCGGAGCTGCGCCAGGTACCGGTCGGTGCCCAGGAAGCCGGGGATGATAACGACTCCTGAACGGTTGCCGTGCGGAACGCCCCAGCCGAAGTAAACAGGCGAGGTGTGCAGCAGGAGAAGATCGACGGCAAACAGCGCTTCCTTCCAAATGGTGATGTCGGCTTCTGCTTCGTCCTTCCGGATGTGGACCAACCGATCGCTCATAACAAACTCATCCGCCTGCTGCGCTGACCCCACCCTCGACCATCCATGCCGGCTTACGCACAGTTGTGGTCAAAGCGATCATGGGTGGCTGGGCGTTAGATGCAACCAGCGTCCGGAGCAGGTGAGATTTTTTTCAGCGGCGGGAAACAGTAATGGCCGGGGCGCCAACCCTGGCGCCCCGGCGAAAATGCGCTGGCTTCACCCGGCCACAATCCGCAAGCGCTTGCTCTAGACGGGAGCTACAACTCCAGCCCGCGCCGCCTTGGCCTGGGGCGCGGCTTTCTTGGCCCGGTGAACCGGACGCCGTGCTTTGGGTTCCGCTTTGGCATGGGTGCGAGCCTTGGTCATGGAACTGAGCAGGGCTTTTTCCGCATCCACAAAGCTCTTCACGCTCTCTCCCGCAATGTCGGCGATCGGCAGGAGCCGGATGGGCGCTTTCAAATCCAGTACCCGGCTGGCCGCCTGCATGTTCACGTTGGCCTGCTGTCCGGCAAGATCCAGCAGCTTCTTCTGGGCGTCGATGAACGCCTCTGCCGCTTCCCTTCCCAGCTTCGCCAGTTCGGTCTTGGCCGGCTTCTTGGCCGGGTGATCCTTCTGGCCGTCGCCAGCCATGCTCGTCTCTTCCGAGATCAGGTCGAGGAACTTCCTCTGCGCGGCGACGAACTCTTCCATGGCTTCGCCGGCGAGTCCGACCAGGCCATTGGCTTCCTTGTTCTTTCCCTCAGGCGAGTTCTGCAACCAGTTCTGGGTGCGCCTGCTGGCAAGCACCAGGAAGTTCTGCTGCATCTCGACAAACGTGTCGACGCTGCGGCGAATCACGTTGGTCAAAGCAACCGCGGTGCCGTATTTGCTTACGCGCTCTTTCACACCGTTCATCACAATGTCATTTTCCTGCTGCGCCATGTCGAGCAGGATGCGCTGTGCTTCAATGTAGTTTGCGCTTCCCTCCACCGCGATTTCGGTGAGAATCTTCAGCGGTGTATCCCTCGCTTCGGATTCGGAAAGCCCCTGGCGAATGCTCTTCATGGCGCTGGTGTTCTGGCGCATGGCCAGATCCACAAGAATGCGTTGGGTGGCGAAGAAACTCTCCAAGCCCTGCTGCACCCAACCGGACAGCAGAGAAACAAAGGAAGAAGGACGCTCGTGTGCGACGGCGTGCACTTTCGTATCTTTTGCCATCATCAACCTCCACTTGCTGCATTGCAGCATTGCAATCATGCTAGTATCGAAAGGTTAGCGTGTCAATACCTGGACAATTATTATTGCACTGCAACAGAAGGGCGCATCCTTGAAGCCGGCCAAGGTCATCATCAAGAAGTACGGAAACCGCAGACTGTATGACACTTCGGAAAGCCGATACATCAACCTCGAGGAGATCGCCGTCCTGGTCCGAAATGGAACAGAGGTGCAGGTGGTCGACGCCAAAACCGGCGAAGACCTCACCCACGTCACCCTCACCCAGATCATCGTGGAAAACGCCAAGGACAAACCTGCCGGTCTCCCGCTGGAATTGCTTCGCCAGTTGGTCATGGCGTCAGACCATGCCGGGCAGGAATTCATTTCCTGGTACATGAAGTCCGCCTTCGACGCCTACCAGAAGCTCCAGAACGCCATCCAGGGCGGATTGTCCGAGGTCCAATCCGCTTCCCTGTCTCCAATCTCCATGGTCAAAAGGTTCGTACAGGGCAAAACCGGACAGGCTGAGTCCGGCAACCGCGAACTGGAGGAACTCCGCGAGCGCCTGGCCGAAATGGAAGCCCGCCTGAAGAAAAAGCGGCGCTCTCCGCAGCGTTCTCCTAAGCCGCGCCCGCCCGCCTCCTGACCCCATTCTTTGTGCTCTTTGACCGCGGTGGCTTGGCCAGGCGGAACGCAATCGTGCGGTAGACGCTGGAATTGAACGCCAGGCCCGCGTGCGTGCCGCCCACCTCCACATCCACCGCGCGCTTGCCGGTCCGGCAACTCCGCCAGTCGACAGTGCCATCGTCTCTGGTAAATATTGCCGTTTGCGGAACGCAGTCCGGGACCTCCGAACGCAGGGAATTCATGAAATCGCACTGGCAGCTCACCGTGTAACACTCCGGACGGACGGTGCCGCCATGCTGGTTGTGAATGAAGCGGCGGACAATCTCGGTTTCACGAAGGATGCTGTGATGCACGGCGCCGCCAGGAAACGGCGCTCCCAGGGTGATCAGCGAAGCGATCTTTCGCGGCCACTGGATGGCCAGCGAGCGCGCGATGACCCCGCCCAGGCTGTGGCCGATGAGATGAACTTTCCCGCCGGTTTCGCGCCGTACCTCGTCGATAAGTCCCTCTAACTGATTTTTGATAAGCAGGTTCGGACATTCCGCGTTCAGGTCGATGCCGGAATAGTATGGCCTGTAGCCCAGCCGTTCCAGCCATGCATACAGGATCACAAGGTACACGTCGCTGTGCATGAATCCGGGAATCAAGAGGACGCCCGACCCGTCACCCCGCGGTACCCCAACGCAGTAATAGACGGGAGCGGCGTGGAGCAGCAGCAGGTCAATCCCGTACAACGACTCATGCCACTTCGTGAACGGCTCTTCCTCCGTACGTTTGCCGGGCCGGTTTGCACTCATCGCTTCCATCCTGTCGCCGGACCGCTCTCCTTCGCCGGTCCGGCCACCGCCGGCTCAGGCTTTTGACCCCCGTCAGGCGACCGCGACCGCGGCCCGTCCGCCTGGTCCTCCGGGGCTGGCCGAGTCCGGTGCTTCCATAGCTTTGCTCTGCGCCTTTTTCCGCCGGGGCCGTTTGCGCTCCGGAGCGGGCACCCCAACCGCATCCCGAAGCTGGGCAAAGCTCTCGCTGAACAATGCCGCCAGGCGTGCCAGGTCCGGGATTGCCGGCGCGTCTCCGGTAAAGCCAACGAACAGGGATCCGTTGTAACTCATCACGGCGCAGTTCATCCCCATTTCACCGCCGATGGGAACGTAGGGATAGCTGGAAAGCATCTTGTGACCGAGCAGGTAGAGCGGCGTCGAGGGGCCGTGAACATTGGTGCAGATCGTATTGCAAACGCTGATTGGCAACTGCCTCAGGACGGTGCCGAACAACGACTGCAAAGGCGTGGGGATGGTGTCCAGCAGTACCCCCACCAGGGCCACCAGCTCGGCGGCGTGGGCGGTTCTGGAGAATCCAACCCGCTTCTGGATCAGGGTGAGGAGCGCTCTCGGCTCACGGGGCGCGACGGGAATGTCCACGGGAAGAAACGTGATGCGATTGCCGGTGCCGGCTGCCTCTCCCTCGCCGCGCACATTCACCGGTATCAGGATGCGAAGATTGCGTCTCTTCGGGTGCTTATTGTGCAATTCCTCATAGCGCCGGAGGGCCGCGGTCAGGGTGGTCAGCACAACGTCATTCACCGTGGCCGCACACTCCTTCCGGACGGCAGCGATCTCAGCCATCGGGATCTGGGTCCATTCGAACTTTTGCGGTCCCCGGCAGAGCACATTGAATGGCAGCTTCTCAGTTGGCTGCGCCAGTTCCGACAGCAGGCGGGCCAGGTCTCCCAGGGGAGCGACACGCGCCAGGGGCCCGGACGGCGCCTCCGTCCCGTTTTCCGGCTGCGACTGCCGGTCGCCGGGGAACGAAGCCTGCTGCGCCATGCGCAACAATTCCGAATGCGCGGTCAAAAACGCCTGTGCGGTCGCAAAGCAGGAGCTCACCAACCCATCCAGCAGCACCGTTCCCGCATCGTGTCTTGGGGGTGCTTGCGGCGGCCGCTTGCGGCGGCGCTGCGGGGGCGGAGTGGAACTTTCATCCAGCAGTTCCTTGAGCAGGCCGATGCCGGCGACCCCATCGACCATGCAGTGGTGGGTGCGCACCACGATGCCCGTCTGTTGCGACTTCAGTCCGCGGAACAAGGTGATGTCCCAAAGCGGACGGTTGCGGTCGAGATGTTCGCTCAGGACGCCGGAGACGGCCATCTTCCACTCCGCCTCGGTGCCCCGTTTCAGCTTGACTTCACGAACGTGATTGCAGATATCGAAATTCGGATCGAATTGCCAGGTTGGGGCGCCAATGCCCAGTGGCGATGGCTCCACGCATTGCAGAAATCGAGGAATCGACGGCAGCTTCGACTCGACGTAATCCATGCATTGTTCGAGGGTGATGATGCCTTCGAACAAGCTGATCGACGCCACGTTGAGGGGTGCGCCGGGCTGTTCCAAGTAGAGGAAAAATGCATCCAGGAAGGAGAGACATTCATAAGAATCTGGCATGGCCCTTGCTTCTCCGTTAGGGACGATTGCGGCCCAATTTTTCATGCGCGGTAACCCAGTCGCCATGCAGCATGGCCGAAACCAGTGAAGTCTCACCGGCCAGGACCACGGCGGCGCAGATCTCCGCAAACTTGTTCACCTTGCCTTTGCCATAGCAGCCGAGCATCTCCAGGCATTCCCGCTGGGTTGCCAGCCCGGTGCCGCCGCCGTAGGTGGCAACAATCAGGGCAGGCAGTGTAATCGACCAGTAAAAGTCGCCATTGGGCAATTCCCGCGAGTAGGTGATCGCGGCATGGGACTCGGCAACGTTGGCAACGTCCTGCCCGGTGGCGATAAACAGGGCCGCCAGCGCATTCGCCGCATGGGCGCCGTTGTTGGACGACCCGGCAAAAAATGCGCCCGCCATCTGCACGTCGCGGGTGCGCACCAGGTCCGCGGCGGTGATGTGCATCAGTTTCTCCATCAGGTCGCCGCGCAGGACGGCCTCGGCAATGACCCGCTTGCCGCGCCCCAGCAGCATGTTCATGTGCGAATGTTTCTTGTCGGTGTCGATGTTTCCGGTCAGAAAATATTCGGGATGGGAAGGATGAGTGTTCTTGATCCACTCACACGCGGCGAACGTCGCCTTGCCTGCCATGTTCTGTCCGGCGGCGTCGCCGGTAAGGTAGTTGAAACGAAGATAGCGCAAGGGTCCCACCGCAAACTGGGTAATGTTGCGCAGCTGCCCGGTCCGCGTGGTTGACTCCGCAACCCCTTTGATCCCGCCAAAATTCGATTCCACCCAGACTCCGAATTCCCTGGCCTGTAAGGCGTCGCCAAAAACAAAGACGGGAGCCCGCTGCATGGCGTCGTCCACCACCGTTGCCTTCACCCCGCCGGATTCCGTCAACAGTTTCATTCCCCGGTTATAGCTGGAGACCAGGGTGCCTTCGGTGGTGGCAAGTGGGATGTAAAACTCACCCTGCGCATGTTCGCCATGGATGAGCAGCGGTCCTGCAATGCCCAGTGGAACCTGGGCGACGCCGGTAAAATTCTCGATGTTACCGGGAAGGGTCGAGGGATCAAAAGAATACTTTGCCACGTGAAAAAGATCGCTGCCCGTCCGCTGCTGTATGAATTCCCTGCGGCTGGCGGCCCGCTCGTTGGTGTAATCATTTTCCACGTCGCGAGGTATACGAACCCGCCCTAGTATCGCTTCACGTTTCATTTCGTTCCCATCCCCGCGATCCACGGTTCGATCCGGGATTCCATTCTCGATGTCTCCGGCCCACCGGTCCCGTAAGACCGCAAGATGCCCCTCGGCGGCAGACGCGCGGGTTCGGGGACGGAGTTCTCGGAATGTTACACCTTTTCCCGCCGCTGTAAACCATGTTCTTCGACGCTGCACTTGAATAAATACTGGACGCCGGAAGGGTTGTGCGTTATCGTCCTTTTTTCTCCAGGAGACCCACCGCGCATGCAGAAACTGAAGGAAGTTGAGGATGCCAAGGCGCTCATGACTGAAGCCGTGAACTGGTCCGTAATGAGATGGCTGGCCGAGAAGAAGCGGGTGCGAAAAGCAGCCGACCTGGCCAACGCCGCGCTCGACGCGCTGGACCGGCAATTGAAGGAATGCTGGAGTGACGAGCTGAAAGCCGCCTACGATGAGTTGCCGCCGATCCACGACAAGGTGGAACCATTGATCACTCCGCCGAAGAAGAAGGATAAGACAGTCCTCGATCCCGGGCTTAGACTCCTCGCGAAAAGCATCCGGCAGGGCGACGAAGCCGCCTGGCTTGCCCACCTGGATGCCGAAGACACATTTGACCGGGCGGAGAAGCGGCTCAGCACCAGCATGGCAAGGGAAGGGAGCCGCAAGGCAATCACTTCTTGGGAGCTGCACGAGAAGGCAATTGTCAAAATTCAGGACGCTTTGAACGGCAGCAAGCCGGCCGGTTAGCTTCCAATCGCGGCTGGCAGCGGGTGTTTCCCGGCAAAACGCATGGCAATGACTTCTCCGATCCGCCGGATCGCCTCGGCGCTCTGGGGAACGTCATTTCCAAACGCCTGGAAATCATGATTCATCTCCGGCCATGTTTCCAGCGTGACGTCGGCTCCCTGCCGCTTGGCTCGCCGCACGAACTCTGCAATGCCTGGAAGCAGAATCTCCGCGCCACCGGCCTGAATATAGATGGGAGGAAGACCTCTCAGGTCCGCATTCACCGGCGACACCAGCGGGTCGCCGCGCTCTCCCGGCGAGCAGAACCAGTCCGCCCATTGCAAGGCCATCTCCATGGTGATCCAGTCACAGTCCGGGTTTGCGGGCGCCGCCGCATCCGATCCTTCAAAGTCCGTGGCCGGCGAAAGGCAGATGGCCAGGGCGGGCGGCGGCAGCTTCGAACCACGCAGCGACAACAGCAGGGCCAGGGCAAGGTTTCCGCCGGCCGAGTCACCCAGTACGATCAACCGCTCGGCTGCCACACCCTCGCCCAGCAACCATTCGTACGCCGCGGTCGCGTCCTCGAGTTGTGCCGGAAACCTATACTCGGGCGTGAGCCGGTACTCGGCGGCAAACAGTCTGGAACCCGCCGAGAGCGCAATCAGCGCGGATAGATTGTCATAGAAGCTGCGTGGGTAGAATGAGTATCCTCCGCCGTGCAGGTACAGAATCGTCAAGCCGGAATCGACGTTCCTGGGCGTGAACCAGGTTCCCTTGAGATTGCTCTGAATGACCTTGGCGGTGCTTACCTTGGAGAGTTCGGAGGAGTACAGTGCGATAGAGTCCAGGTAACTCCGGGCTTCCACGGCATCCGCCATCTCAAATGCAGCGCGTAACTGCCGCTTCATAATCTCGGTGCCAACTTCCATGGCAAAGTTCCATGAGGCGCACCGCGGCCCAAACCGCATCCTCCGGAGGCTCACCTCAGCCGTTGCCTTGCAGATAAGGGCTGCGCTCATGGCCCGGTACCGCGCCGGACCGCTGAATTGTAATCTGGCGTTCATCTACGATTCCTAAGGTACGCCTTAAAGCTGCCTTGCAGCCGAACCGTTGCGTTATCTTTGCATCCGTGAGGCGGCCAGCCCTTCCCTGCCGGGACCGCAACGCAGCCGGGTGGCAACAACCGCGTACCAGGCGCTCTAAGCCTGGGCGGGGCTCGCGGCCCGCAGGGCTGGGTCGTTCCAGTTCGCGGCCGCCGCGGGCGGGATGAAGGCGATGGCCCGTTCGGCCAGCGCGGTAATCGTCAGACTCGGGTTGACGCCCAGGTTTGCCGCAATCACCGAGCCGTCGCAGATGTACATGTTGCGGTAGCCGAAGACGCGGTGCTGGCTGTCTACCACGCCCTTTGCCGGGGTGTCGGCGATCACGCATCCGCCCAGGCAGTGAGCGGTCCCTGGGACGTCGAACAGAATCTCCGGGATCATGCTCATCGCGCTGCCGCCAGCCATGCGCGCAAATTTTTCCGCAAACTCGTTGGCCCTGGGAATGTAGGTGGGAACCTTTTCTCCCCGGCTGACCAGCATTTTTCTGAACGGCCAGAACCAGGTGCGTTCCCAGCAAAAATCGATATGGCTGTCCAGTGCCTGCATGCAGAGCAGGATGATGCTCTCACGCGCAAATCCGAAGGGATGAAGCACCCGCACCGTCTTAATCGGATGACGAAACAGGGATACGATCAGGTTCTTCACCCACAACGCCACCCGGCCGCTGCCCGGGCTTCCACCCGTCAGGATGGTGGCCAGAAAACCCATCACATCCGAACCGCTGGGGTAGCGTACGGCCTCAATGTGCGTGTGTTCGTCAATGTAGATGCCGGAACCGATGGCAACTCCCTGCGACAGATTATCTCTGCAACCCGGAAAGCGCACCCCGATCAGCGACTCCGAGTTGGTGCGGATATGCTTCCCCAGTTGGTCGCTGATGGCCGCCAGCGAGCGCTTTTCCTTGAGGCGGAATAGCAGTTCGGTGGTGCCCAGCGCGGAGGCTGCAAAGACCACGCTGCGGCAGGTAAACCGCCGCGGACGCCTACGCAACCATGCCAGGGAATCCACGGTGTGAACCTCGTACCCCAGGCTGCCATCGCTCGAGCCATCCAGCGGCTTCACGTCCACCACCCTGGTCTCCGGAAAAACCCGGGCGTCATGCTTTTCCGCCAGGTAAAGATAGTTTTGATCCAGCGTATTCTTGGCGCCAAAGCGGCAGCCGACCATGCAACCTCCGCACGCGTTGCAAGTCGTCCGGTCGGGCCCCTGGCCGCCAAAGAATGGATCGGCAAAAGTTTGTCCGCCCGCCTGTCCTTCCGGGGCCTGGAAAATGCCAACCCTGGTGCGATAGAAAGTGTTCCCCACCCCAAACGCCGTGGCTGCTTTTTTCAGCAGATGGTCGGCCGGCCCAAGAATGTTGTTCTCCACCACCCCAAGCATCCGCGAGGCGGTGTCGTAATGCTGCCCCATCTCGGCTTTCCACTGCGACAGCCCGGCCCAGGAACCCATTTCCCAGACCTTGTCCGGAGGGCGCAGCAGGGTGCTGCCATAGGTAATCGATCCGCCGCCGACGGCACATCCGTGCAGGATGGTGACATGCCTGAAAAACCGCATGCTGAAGAACCCGCGCAATCCCATCATCGGACGCCAGAACCAGCGCTGGACAAACCAATTGGTATGCGGCAGATTCTGCGCCGTCCAGCGCCTGCCCATCTCGATGACCGCAACCTTATAACCTTTTTCCGTCAGCCGGTGTGCCGCCACACTTCCGCCAAAGCCTGAGCCAACCACGACAAAGTCGAAATCGTATTCTCGGCCGCCACTCATAACAAATCCTTTCGATTGGCTATTCCACTGCGCTGCCCCCGGGTCATAAAGCGCCAACAAGATACCACATCGACCCGGTGTGCTCGTCGCCTATGTGCTTCCGCCCCAGGCGTGCAAGAGGCCGATGCCCAGGACGTGTGCACCCGCCAGGCTGAGTGTTTCCGGAAAGCGCCATCCCGGCCCGGGCGAAGCGGCCCCAGCCTCCCCCATGGCCGCCGCACCCGCCGTTGCTTCCTGTGCTTTCCAGGGCCACGCGCCTGAACTCAAATTTCCCACCGGGTGCGCTCCGTCACACCTCGGCGTTGAGTTTTCGTGTATAAACGAATGCATGCGGTTGCCGAAACTCATCGCGTCCGGGTTGCTCCTCACGGTGCTTTTGTCGCCCGTGCTGGGGCTGGCGGTCTGTGCGTCTCGAACTGCCGCGATCCGGACCCATTGCGCGGGCCATTGCACCATGCACCGCCCGGTGCGGCGCGCCAGCCCGGCTGCGAGTCTGCCGCATGGATCGGCTCCGGCGACGGCCCCCGTGGCGCCATGCTGCGAGCGCGAGATTCCCATGCCGGCCCCAACCGAGACTTCCGCGCAGATCGTCGCTCCGCTGCAAATCGCGTTGCTGCCCGCCGCGTCTTTGAACCCAACGTTGCCGGCAGCGCCCGCCTTTCGCCTGGCGCGCGCGACGGCGCCACCGGCTTTAGCGCCACCGCTCTCCCTGCTCTGCACTCTTCTGATCTGACATCTCATCCCTGCCGTTGACTTGCGCCCGGACCTTGGGTCCGTGTGCGCCTGGATTGGCGATTGCATGGAAACGAGATGACCAATGTATCGAAAATTGTGTTTTGTGCTCCTGCTGGCGCCGCTGGCGCTGGCACAGCCGGGTTCCTCTTTGGCAACCCCGGCAACTCCGTCCGCAACTGAGCTTCGCCTGGAAGACGTCGAACGCGAAGTCCTGGCGGCCAATCCTGGCCTGGGCCGCGCCGCAACCCTGGTGGCGGCGCAGCGCGCGCATGTCCCGCAGGTGGGCGTTCTGCCCGACCCTTCCCTTACCCTCTCCTGGATGGGCGATCCCGCCCCGTTCAAGGTGATGGACAACGATCCCTCCAGCTACCGCGGCCTATCCGTCATGCAGATGCTGCCTCTGGGCGGCAAACTCGGCTTGCAGCGCGAAGTGGCGCGTAAGGATGTCGCCGTCGAAGAGGTTTCTGAAAGCGCCGCGCGCCGCAGCCTGGTGACCGAAGCGCGGGCGGCATTTTTCGATTATTCCTACTACGGCGTGGCCCTGGAAATCACCGCGCGCAATCACCAGCGGCTCGCCCAACTGGCCGAGATTACCGAGTCTCGCTACCGGGTGGGCAAGGCCATGCAACAGGACGTGTTGCGTGCGCAGCTGGAAATTTCCATGCTCCTGCAACGCACCGCGCTCCTCGAGCAGCAGCGGCTTACCTCGGCGGCCCGGCTCAACACCCTGATGGGCCGCCCGCCCAACGCGCCTCTGCCTCCGGCGGCCGAACCCGCTCCCAGCCTGCTGCCTGCCATCGAAGCTCTTCGCCCCGTGGCCGAGGCCAACGACCTGATGCTGGCGCGCGAAACCCGCATGGGTGAGCGCGAAAGTGCCGCGCTGGCCCTGAGCCGAAAAGACGCTACCCCGGACCTCGGCGTCGGCTTTATGTACCAGCAACGCACCGGATTGCCCGACATGTACGGAATGCAGTTCACGGTCAATCTGCCGGGCTTGCACCGCGAGCGCCTGCGGCAGGAGGTTGCCGAAGGCGAGCTGCGGGTACGCGCCGCCAAGCAGGGGCAACAGGCGCGGCGGCTCGAACTTGGCTACGAGTTGCAGCAGGCCTACGCCGCGGCGCAAACGGCCAGGCAGATGCTCGATCTCTACGACCAGGCAATTCTTCCGCAAGCCCAGTTGGCACGCGACTCCGCCCAGGCTTCCTACACCGTAGGCAACGTGGATTTCCTCACCGTAGTCACCAGTTATACGGCAATTTACTCCTACGAACTCGACTATCACCGCCAGCGCGCCGACCTTGAAATCGCCATCGCCCGCATTCACGGGCTCACCGGCGACATGGATGCGCCCATCGCCCAGGAGGTTCACTGATGAGTCCACGGATTCGCACCCTCATTCGCGTCACCGCCTTGCTGGCCGCCGTTGTTTTGCTGGCATTGCTGTTCCTCGGCAAGCGCACGGTTTTTCACTTCGCGGCGCAAGCCAACAAGACGCTCACACCCGCCCCTGCCGAGCCGCAGAAACACATTCTCTACTGGTATGACCCCATGCACCCGGCCTATCACTCCGACCGCGCCGGCATCGCTCCAGACTGCGGCATGGCGCTGGTCCCCATGTACGAATCGAAAACTCCCGCCGAGCAAGCCAGCGCCGGCCAGGGACTGATCCACATGCCCCGGAGCCAGCAGCGCGCCCTGGGCGTGCGCCTTACCACCGTGCAGGAGCAGGACGTAAGCCGCACCCTGCGCACCTCCGGCGTGGTCACCGCCGACGAGACACGCATCGCGCACGTGCACGTGAAGACCGCGGGCTGGGTGCAGGACGTTTACGCCAACTTTGTCGGCCAGCTCGTGCACAAAGGCCAGGCGCTGTTTACCGTCTACAGCCCGGACCTGGTCGCCACCCAGGAGGAGTATCTCATCGCCCGGCGCGGCCAGCAGCAGCTTGGCAAATCGCAATATGACGAAGTCGCCAAGAGTTCGCAATCCCTCATGGACTCGGCGCGCCAACGCCTCGCGTTGTGGGATCTTACTCCCACCCAGATCGCCGATCTCGACCGCACCGGGAAGGTCAGCAAAACCATCACCGTCTACTCGCCCGTCAGCGGATTCATCACCGATCGCAAGGCGTTTCCCAACGCCTCGACCAGCGGCGACATGGAACTCTACACCATTGCCGATCTCTCCCGCGTCTGGGTGACCGCGGATGTGTTCGAGGCCGATCTTCCCTATGTCAAGGTGGGACAGCAGGCGGTCATTCATTTTCCGTACGAGCCCGGCAAGGCCATCACCGGACGGGTTGGCTACAGCTATCCCACGCTCGATCCCCAGACCCACACGGCAAAAATCCGCATCGAAGTGGCGAACCCGGGAACCGTGCTCAAGCCCAACATGCTGGCCGACGTGGAGCTCACCATCAACTACGGACGCCACCTCGTGGTGCCCGCCGAAGCCGTACTCAACAGCGGCACCATGCAGACGGTCTTCCTGGCGCGCGATGACGCCGACTTTGAGCCGCGCATGGTCACCATGGGAGCAACCGTCGATGGCAAGACCATCCTCACCTCGGGAGTAAAAAAGGGCGAAACCGTGGTTGAGAGTGGAAACTTCCTGCTCGACTCAGACTCACGCCTGAATGCCCCGATGGATATGGGAGGCATGAAATGATCGGCGCCATTATCGAGTTCAGCGCGCGTCACCGGGTGCTGGTGCTGATCCTGGTCGCGGTGGCCGCCATCTTCGGCTATCGCGCCATGCGCAACATCCGCCTCGACGCCATTCCCGACCTCAGTGACACCCAGGTCATCGTCTACGCCAAGTGGGATCGCAGCCCCGACATCATCGAGGATCAGCTCACCTATCCCATTACCTCGGCGCTGCTCGGAATGCCGAAGGTCAAAGACATTCGCGGCTTCTCCGATTTCGGTTACTCCTACATTTACATCATCTTCGACGAAGGCACCGATATTTACTGGGCGCGCTCGCGCACCCTGGAGTACCTGAACGCCATCACCGCGCGCCTGCCCAAGGAAGCCAGCGTCGAGTTGGCCAAGGACGCGACCGCCGTCGGCTGGGTCTATGAGTACGCGCTGGTGGATGACAGCGGACAGTACAGCCTCGACCAGATGCGCGCCTACCAGGACTGGTATCTGCGCTACGCCCTGCAATCGCTGCCCGGAGTGGCCGAGGTCGCCCCTGCCGGCGGCTTTGTGCGCGAGTACCAGGTGAACGTCGACCCGATTCGCCTGCAGGCTTACAAACTGCCGGTCAACGCCGTGGCCGACGCCATCAGCAAATCCAACAACGACGTGGGCGCGCGCCTGGTCGAATTCAGCGGGCGCGAATACATGGTGCGCGGACGCGGCTACCTGCGCTCGCTCGACGACATTGGCAACATCGTGCTGCTCACCAACCCGGAGAGCGGAACTCCGGTGCGGGTGCGCGACGTGGCCACCATCACCTACGGACCGGCCCTGCGCCGCGGCGTTACCGACCTGGACGGCCGCGGCGAAGCCGTGGGCGGCGTGGTCATCATGCGGGTGGGCGAAAACGCCGAGAAGGTGATCGAGCGGGTCAAGGCGCAGATTGCCCTGGTCGGGCCATCGCTGCCCAAGGGGTTGCGCATTGTGCCCGTCTACGACCGCTCGGAGTTGATCGAGCGCGCCGTCCACAACCTGCGCCATACCCTGATCGAGGAGCTGATCATCGTCAGCCTGGTCATCCTGATTTTCCTCTGGCACTTTCCCAGCGCGGCCATTCCCATCATCACCATTCCGGTTACCATCCTCATCGCCTTCATCCCGCTGCAACTCTCCGGGATGACGGCCAACATCATGTCGCTTGGTGGAATCGCCGTGGCCATTGGCGCCATGGTGGACGCCGCCATCGTGGTGGTGGAGCAGACCCACAAAAAACTGGAGCACTGGGAGGCCGGGGGACGGAAAGAAGATTACCGCCGCGTGGTGATTGACGCGGTCAAAGAAGTCGGCGGCCCAAGCTTCTTCGCCTTGCTGGTCATTGCCGTCTCGTTCCTGCCGGTCTTCGCCCTGGAGGCGCAGGAAGGCCGTCTCTTCAAACCGCTCGCCCTCACCAAGACGCTGGCCATGGTGATTGCGGCGCTGCTGGCCATCACCCTCGATCCCGCCATGCGCCTGCTGCTCACCCGGGTGAAGGATTTCAGCTTCCGTCCCCGCTGGCTGGCCCGTGTGGCCAGCGCGCTGCTGGTCGGGAAGATCCGCAGCGAAGAGGACCATCCGATCAGCCGTCCGCTGATGAAGGTGTATCAGCCGGTGGTGGAGTTTTCGCTCGACCACAAATGGGTTCCCATCACCGTGGCCCTGCTGCTGATGGCCGTGACCGTGCCGGTGTACAACCGGCTGGGTTCGGAGTTCATGCCGCCGCTGGACGAAGGTACGCTGCTCTACATGCCGACCACTACGCCGGGAATTTCCGTCGGTGAGGCAAGCCTGCTGCTGCGCGAGCAGGACCGCATTCTGCGCGGCTTTCCGCAAGTGCAGTCGGTCTTCGGCAAGGCGGGACGCGTCGACAGCGCCACCGATCCGGCGCCGCTCTCGATGATGGAAACCGTGGTCGTGCTCAAGCCACGCGAGCAGTGGCCCGAACGCGAGCGCTGGTACACCCACCGCCTGCCGCACTGGACGCACGCGGCGCTGGCGCACATCTGGGCAGACCGCCAGGAGACCAGCGAACTCATCTACGGAGTGGGCGGGCTCAACGAGGCTCTCACCATGCCGGGCGTGACCAATGCCTGGACCATGCCGATCAAGGGACGCATCGACATGCTCACCACGGGCATGCGCACCCCGCTCGGCGTCAAGGTGCTCGGCGACAATCTGGAAGAGATCGAGCATCTCGGCCACGAGGTGGAACAGGCGCTGCACTCCATTCCGGGAACCGCCAGCGTGTACGCCGAGCGCACCACCGGCGGGTATTTTCTCGATTTCACCTTCAAGCGCGATGCCCTGGCGCGCTATGGCCTTACGCTGGACGATGCCGAGTCCGTGCTCATGACCGCCGTCGGCGGCGAGACCGCGACCACCACGGTGGAGGGGCGCGAACGCTACGCGGTCAGCGTGCGCTACCTGCGCGGATATCGCAACGACCTGCAATCGCTGGAGCGCATCCTGGTGCAGATTCCCGGCGGCGCACAGGTGCCTCTGGGCGAGTTGGCAACCCTCTCCATGCGTTCCGGGCCGGGGATGATTCGCGATGAGAACGGAAGGCTCAGTGGCTACGTCTTTGTCGACGTGGCGGGACGCGACCTGGGCAGCTACGTGGCCGAGGCGCAGCGCGCGGTACAGGCCAAGGTCACGGTTCCCACCGGCTACCAGTTGGTATGGAGCGGACAGTATGAATCGATTCAGCGCGTGCGCGAGCGCCTGAAGACGGTGCTGCCCGTTACCATCTTCGCGGTGTTTCTGCTGCTCTATGCCAACACCGGCTCGGTAGCCAAGACCTTCATCATCCTGCTGGCCGTTCCCTTCTCCGCCATCGGCGCCGTCTGGCTGATCTACTGGATGGGCTACAACATGAGCGTCGCGGTGTGGGTCGGTCTGATTGCCTTGCTGGGAGTGGACGCGGAAACCGCGGTGTTCATGCTGCTCTATCTCGATCTTTCCTGCGCCGAAGCCGCCACCCGCGGCGCCCTATCCTCGTGGAAGCAACTGCGCGACGCCATCGAGCACGGCGCGGTCAAGCGGCTAAGACCGAAGGTGATGACCGTGGCGTGCATGATCTTCGGATTGCTGCCGATCCTTTGGTCCAACGGCGCTGGCGCCGACGTGATGAAGCGCATTGCTGTGCCGCTGGTCGGCGGCATTGTGACTTCCTTCCTGATGGAGCTCGTGGTCTATCCGCCCTTGTTCGCCATCTGGAAATGGAACTGGGAGGTGCAACCCGCAATCCGCCGCGCGGCGGAACTTCGAGGAGAGAATCCCAATCCAATGGACCGGACGCTAGACCTTCCCCAGGGAGAAAACCTATGAAGAAGATGAATCCCGACTCGGCAACCGCTCCGCCCTGGAATGGGTCATCGATTCTTACCAGGCCTCCACCGGCAAACTCCGCGCCATCAGCAACCGGCTCCGGCCGCCGAACCGGTACCGTACCCATCCTCCGTCTCACCGGCCGCATGACCCACGTGAATCGCGAAACAGGACGGATCGTAAACCCACTCTCCTGGAATTGAATTCGTGGAGAGATCAATGGTCGCCCTTATCTGCCGCACGCAATCTCGAACCATGTACCAACTCGTACTAGCAAGTCCTGGCGGGGGTGTCGCCGAAGCCAATCGTTTCCGTCTTCGCCAAAGGATGTACTCAAAGGTAAATTCGATCTCCCAAACGATTGCCCTTCTAGTCAATCGTCGCCGGCGCTATCACGGCCTTTGGAAATGCCCGGCGGTTGGGCTGAGACAATCTGCGCCGCTCGCTGGCCGCGTTCCCGCCGGCCAATGATGTGCACCTGTCAGTGATGCAGTTCACTCTGTGGCACCGGGAACATGAGGGCCACGGCGGACGTATATACTCATCTGATCAGCGCCAGACAGAAGGCAGCTTACGGTCACGTCTGGAGTGGAGGCATGCGCTGGAAACGAGGGTGACAACTAGCGAAAAAGTTTAACGTCGTGGTTGGTAGGAATAGAAGCTCCCAGCACGAACACGAGAACGGTGAACGCCACAATTAAGGCCATCAACATTTCGCCCTCCGGAAGCCATCAGCGACGGGAGGTCGTTCTGCACCGTTCCCGTCCGCGAGTACGTCATTATCGCTGAGTTAGATGTCCATGGGTCGGAGATGAAGCTAAAAGGTATCTAAAAAGATCATAAAAAGTTCACGATAATGCAGCGGCACGGAACTTTGGGATACCGAGCACAGAAGGTGCCGCAAACTGATTGGTGGGGCGGACGCCTCAAACGCCGCCGTCGAAGCTCCGCACTACTGAACAAGTGATTCAGAAAATGCTTTCATCCAACGCCAGTAGTCAGGTGGCCGTAGCCCTCAAGCGCTGGCGTGGTCTGACTCTGTACCGGGAACCATCCGACTGGCATTTCACCAACATCAAGAAGGAGAGAAGGATTCCACGTTCGGCGTCGATCTGCAGCCAGTCGTATCTGCGCCCGGCAGCAGTTAAGGCAGGTGTAATTCCAGAGGGATATGCAGGACGGTTTGGCTGGCACCATATGCGCCACTCGCTGGCCACGTTCCTGTCGGCCAATGATGTACACTTGTCAGTGACGCAGTCCATTCTGCGGCACAAGAACATGAGGACCACGGCTGACATTTACACTCATGCGGTCAGTGCCAAACAGAAGGAAGCACAGCAGAAGTACCTGACGGCAATGATGCAGGGTTGCAACGGGTAAATCAACGGGTATTTCGAGTAGGTTGCGTCAAAGTAAAATCGCTGGTAAGCTACATGTAATCAGTGATGTAGGCGCGTAGCTCAGTTGGTTAGAGCGCTACCTTGACACGGTAGAGGTCAGGAGTTCGAGTCTCCTCGTGCCTACCATTTAATTTCTTTCTAATCAGTAGCTTACGGGTGACGGTAGTACCTGATTCAGAGTGACCCTACCCGTGATTTTACCCGTTCTACCTAAAAACCCTAATGTATCGCCTTGGAAACTGTTTCAGCAGACTCCAAGGCTTTTGTTTTTGCTGCCGCCAAAGCCGCCAGATACTCCCCTTGTGCCGCCATCTTGTTGTCACCGGAGGCGTGGGCGTAAATATCCAGCGTGGTCTTGATATTGGTGTGCTCTTTGTGTCGTCGGACGTGCCTACGGTCGTGCGCTACATCATCGCATCGCCTATGACCAGCGCCATCCAAAAAACGTTTGCGGAGAACGCCCTACAAAAATTCATAAGGGCGGACAGTTCGGTGAGTGCCTTGCAAGAAACTCCATTTGAAGAAGGAGACCGGGTGCTGTATTGCTTTGGGCAGGAGGAATAGTAGAGCGAGAGAGAACTGCACGGGTGTCGGGGCCATCGCCTGAATGCGGGTACGCCCAGAGAGGAAGGCACCCCGTGCCCAACTCCCGAGCGTCGGCGGTTGCCTCGCTCGCCCACGTCGCGCGCCAGTAGGTCGGCTGCAGAGCGAGTGCGGGTCGTTTCTTCCCTTGAACCGGGAGCACCTCCGCAAAGGTAACGGGACCGTCCTGCCTCAGAGACAGGGATCGTATGAGCCGCTCACCGGTTGCGCAAAATGAGCCGCCCTCATTTCCACTTACGGCAGAGCAGGAGTTGAGGAAAAGAAGAACGTCCTTCACGCCATCAGGAACGCATCTGGGTTCAAAGATGTTTTCGAAGCGGTTGACCGCGCCATTTCCAAGGCTACTCCAACTAGGATCGGGCGTCCTGCGAGGAAATGCCTCTTGACGCTTTTTGCCCTGACTGATTCGAACGATATCACTGGGCGCATTGATCAGTTGAACCAGGGGACACTTGAACGTAATGTCAACCCTAATCCATTCGTCGATGTTGTGAGCTTTCCGGACACATGGGCCGGCTCGTTTGAACTTGGTGGACAGCGGCAGGCTTCCCTGTTGCAGTCCGAGTGGACCCTTCGAATCGTCTTTGCCGGGAACCACTTCGTCTCTCTCTTACTGTCGAGGCAGAACAAAGAGGGCATCAAAGCTATCATCGACGCTTCGCTCAAATATCACGGCCCTGGAACTCGTGTCACTACCATTGATGAGCACAAAGCCGAGTTCGATAGATTACTCTCCATCTTTGCCGGAACCGGGCCTACGGACCTAACCGCCTTCTGGGCAGCCGGGCAACCTCGATCGTCGCAGTACGAAACAGTCCTTCGCGAAATGTATCCCACATATAACACGACAAGCACTGGCTTTCTCAATTATCGGCCCGATTTGGTAATTCAACCGTACCAGTCGTGCGAGCTATCGACCAGTGCAAGTGACGAAGACTCAATCATTAATGAGTCGATAAGACGTAATGCGGTAGCTTGCGAGTTCACCGCATCGAAGGAGTTTACCCTTCAGATAGTCCAGACCTACCTGAATCGGAAATTGAATAATTATGTTGAGGCCCTTCAAGAACAGTAAGACGCGGCAGGCAGTCCACTCACGCCCTCTGCTGTCTTGAGTGCGCCCTTCTTCGGTTTCCGCCTCTCGCTACTTCTCCCCACCCCTCCGTCGCGCGCCATTGGCTCGGCCTCTAGCTGACTGCGAGGACCGCGGGCGCGTCCGGCTGACTGAGACGCGCGAAGGTATTGTTGACTCGGGCACGGGTGCGCTCGCTGCGCACGTCGGCTACCTTGAGGTAGACCAGCCCGCGAGATGGCGCGAAGGCCGGATAGCAGGCTGAGGCCGTTCTGATGGTAGCGGTCTGGGGTATCTCGGCACGAAGCTAGCCAAGCACAACGAGCCTAAACCCGAAATTTCCAGCCCGTACCCCCGTACCCTTGTCCACCAGATGCGAGTAACGCCGTTGCAGCAGCACGTTGGACTTGGTGCGTACCACGAAGAAGGCCGAGCTAAGGGTCAGCACGAAGAGTCGCTCGAAGTCGATGTAGCCGCGATCCATCACATAGAACGCACCTGCTTCGGGCACGATCTGATCCAACACGTTCACGTCGTGCATCTTGCCGTTCGTAATGTGAACGAACGCGGGGATATTGCCGCGCAGGTCCAGCAGCGTGTGCATCTTGACGGCTGCCTTGCGCCTCCAGAATTCGGCCCACGGAAACAGGGCCAGACACAGATCGATGGTTGTCGAATCCAGCGCATAGAGGCTCTGTTCCAGATCGACGCCCATCGGCTCGCGGGCATACAACCCTCGCGCGGTGGCAATCAATGTTCGCGCGAAGTCGGCAAAGATTCTCCAGTCGCGCGATTCGTTGGCATCCGCCAGCGTCGAGCGTGCCACGCTGGTACAGAAACCCATGTGGTACAGTTTGCCGCCTACCGCTCGCAGGCAGGTCGCGATGTCGCGCAAGCTTTCGCGATAAGTCAGTTGGGCGAAGGCCATCGCCAGATACTGGTCCCAGCAGGAGAAGTGTTTCGCGTAGCGCTCTCCACCGTAGCGGGAAACGCATTTCTGGAACTCCTTGTGAGGTGGATGCTCGATCAGTTGCGCAAACACCGTGCGGCCAGCGTTCATCCCGCATTGTTGCCGCTCGGGACCCTACAGCCAAGCACAGTTTTCGTTTTCGCCGATTTCGAATCGTTCCCGGCGTCAGCAATGGCTATCCCGCACACAAGCAATCGTTTACAGCACCTTCAGAAAACTTTTCCCGGACAGCAGTGAAATGACATACCATTACATTCATGTCCTGCGCCCATACGGATGCCGATATCGACCTGGCGCTTGAGGCCGCCGATGCGGGGTTCCGCCATGTCACCCGCTGATCCCGCCATGTCCGATGCTGTCGCGCGGTTGCAGGAGTGGGCATCGGCGTTCGAGGCAGCCCTCGGCACGGGTCATCCCGATCGTGTTGCCGCCTTGTTCGCCGCCGACTGCTACTGGCGCGACCTGATCGCCTTCACCTGGACCATCCGCACCCTGGAGGGACAGGAGGCGATCCGGCAGATGGTTGCCGATCGCGCCGCGATCGTGCGGGCGAGCCATTGGCGCGTAACGGGCGCCGCGGATGTCGTCGGCGGTATCGACGGCTGGCTGGACTTTGAGACGGCTTTGGCGCGCGGCCGGGCCCATGTCCGATTGCGGCAGGGACGCTGCTGGACCCTGCTGACCGCCGCCCGTGCGCTGAAGGGCCATGAGGAGGCGGAGGGGCCCACCCGCGAACGCGGCGCACCCCGGCCGGGCCAGGCGGATCGTCGGAGCTGGCTAGACCGCCGGGCCGAGGAGGCGGCGAGCATCGGGCGGACGGTGCAGCCCTACGTGCTGATCGTGGGCGGCGGCCAGGGTGGCCTGGCGCTCGGCGCTCGGCTGAAGCGGCTAAAAGTTCCCGCCCTGATCGTCGACACGCACCCACTGCCCGGTGACAACTGGCGAAGCCGGTACAAGTCGTTGTGCCTGCACGACCCCGTCTGGTACGACCACCTCCCCTACTTGCCGTTTCCAGCGCATTGGCCGGTGTTTACGCCAAAGGACAAGCTGGGCGACTGGCTGGAGATGTATGCGCGGGTCATGGAGCTCGACTGCTGGAACAGCACGACCTGTCGCTCGGCCGCCTATGACGCGCAGGGAGGGCTTTGGACCGTGCAGGTTGATCGCGACGGCGAACCGGTCACGCTGCAGCCGCGCCATCTCGTGCTGGCGACCGGAATGGCTGGACTGCCGCAACTACCGTCCATTCCCGGCATGGACGGCTTCAAGGGGGAACAGCACCACAGCAGCCGCCATGAAGGGGGTGCCGCGTATGCCGGCAAGCGCGTGGTCGTCATCGGGTCCAACAACTCGGCCCATGACATCTGCGCCGACCTGGTGGAGCACGGTGCCGACGTGACGATGCTGCAGCGGTCATCGACCCTGGTGGTCAAGACGGACACCATGCTGCGGCTGGGCTGGGGCGCGCTCTATTCTGAGGAGGCGGTCGCGGCCGGCATCGACACCGATACCGCGGACCTCCTGGCCGCCTCCATGCCTTACCGGCTGATGCCGGACGTGCAGCGGCCCATCTGGGCGCGCATCGCAGAGGAGGACGCAGCGTTCTACGACCGCCTGCGCGCGGTCGGCTTCCTGTTGGACTTCGGCGAGGACGAGTCCGGGATGGGGCTGAAATACCTGCGCCGCGGCTCCGGCTACTACATCGACGTGGGCGCGTCGGAGTTGATCATCAACGGTGCCATCAAGCTTCGCAGCGATTCCGGTATCGAGGCGATCGTCCCAGACGGCGTGCTGCTCGAGGACGGCAGCCTGCTCGCCGCCGATGTCATCGTCTATGCGACGGGCTTCGGATCGATGACGGGCTGGGCGGAGAAGCTGATATCCCGGGAGGTGGCCGACGCGGTCGGGCCGTGCTGGGGCCTGGGTTCTGGAACTGCACGTGATCCGGGACCATGGGTCGGAGAACTCCGCAACATGTGGACGCCGACAGCGCAGGACGGCCTATGGTTCCACGGCGGCAACCTGGCGCAGTCGCGGCATTACTCCCGCTATCTCGCGTTGCAATTGAAGGCCCGCTTCGAGCAGCTGCCGGTGACGCCCTATCGGCCATGAGGCCTGATCGGCACCACGCCGGGGCCAGTGTCTCGCGACGGCGACCTTCAGCCCAGGGTTGGGTCTGGGCGGGTTCGGACCAGTCCAGGGCCCCTGCCCCTATCCCGGCTGCAGAGATAATCATCCCGTAAAGACGGGATCGGGAGATAGGCCGAACACCCGGTCACGTCCTCGGCTTTCGCCGGGTCTCCCATCGGGTCGCCGATTCTTGCCCTCGCTGCTCCAGCACGTGGTCAATTCCATCCATTCAGCCTCTGGGACTGGCCCCCATCAGTGGGCCAAACTAGGTATCTCATCAGCAAGAAGTTAGAGCGGAATCATAGTTGCTGTCCCCCATGACCTGGACGCGGGTGCGCTGTCTGCGTTTCTGCTGTGGCCGCTAGGGGCTCAAGGGAATCCCACAACGAGTCTGCAAATCGGCCAGCCCGCGAGATAGCCGAAGGCCGGATGGCAGGCTGAGACCGTTTTGATGGTAGCGGTCTGGGGTGTTTCGGCTCGTAGCGAGCCAAGCACATCCGAGCTAAACCCGAAATTCCCAGCCCGTATTCCAGCCCGTAGTCGGGCCGTCTTATACGTATTTAGAAGAGCTTGGGAGTTCATGCAGGTAGATACAAGTTGCTCCAAGTAGAGGTACCCGAACGGTTGACACGGTCCAGAGCTGAATTTTGTATGTTGATGAATAACAACCATTTAACATCCATTTACGCAATTCTTCAGCCCGCATTCCAGCCCGTAGTTTCGGGCACAGGGTAGAGTTCTGAGAAGGAACGGTAGCGGTCTGGGTGTTACCACTTGGAGTATCCGACATCTGGCTCGCCGGCGTCCCGAACCTCGGCGGTTGGCTCCTCTCGGATGCGTCACGCGCCAGCAGGTCGGCTGCGGGGCGAGTGCGGGCTGTCTATTCCTAACTTGGACTCCAGATTCCGGGGCGGGGCAGCGAGCTGCAGTGGCCCACGTTCTCCGACGAGCGTTGTATTCCAATCCCGCAGATACCCTCCTGAGCGGTCGGGGAGTTGGAATTCGGACTACAATCTTCCCCGAACTACGTCTAGCGGACTGGGGTCCCCCGAACACTAGTGAAATGCGATAAAATCCCGCGCGTAGGGGCTGAAAAAGGAGCTTCTATTCGAAAGAGGCAGATATGGATCCAACTTTCTCTTGGGTGCCTTCGGCTGAAGTCGTACAGAAATCAAATTTGTATGCACTCATGCAGGAACAGCGCGCGACGGGTTATGCCGAGATACATCAATGGTCAGTGCAGAATCCAGAGGCATTTTGGAAACGCACAATCCGGGCGTTGGATATCAGCCTACGCAAGCCATATACCCAGTTGCTCGATCTTTCGCAGGGCGTTGCACACGCTAAATGGCTAAGGGGAGCGGAACTGAATATAGCGGAAAGCTGCTTCAAAAAAGCACTAGACAGCCCTGCCATAATCACCCAGCGTCAGGACAAGCGCCTCGAAACGATCACCGTTGGACAGCTTGACCGCCTCAGCAACCGCGTCGCAAACGGGCTTCAGGCACTCGGTATTTCAAAGGGGGATTCCGTAGCCATCGATATGACCATGACGGCGGAGTCAGTTGCCGCTTACCTAGGCATTATCAAGGCCGGAGCAATCGTCATTTCCATTCCTGATAGCTTGCCTTCACAGGAAATTATCAAACGCTTGCGCATCGGAAATGCGAGAGCAGTGTTCACTCAGGATGAAATCATACGAGCTGGGAAGTCTCTGCCGATGTATGAGAAGATTCGCGACGCCAATGCGCCCCCGACCATTGTGCTTTCCGGGCAAGACGATTCGCATATCGATCTTCGCGCGGGCGATGTGCGCTGGAACACTTTCTTGAGTTCGAGTGAGCGATTTCAATCTGTACTATGCGCGCCTGAGGACCCCACCAATATCATTTTCTCTTCGGGGACCACTGGTGATCCCAAGGCCATACCATGGGATCACACGACACCAATCAAATGTGGCTCAGACGGCATGTACCACCAGGACATCAAGCCGGGGGATCGCGTCTGTTGGCCAACCAATCTGGGTTGGATGATGGGGCCGTGGTTAGTTTATGCGAGCCTCTTAAACAGTTCGACGATTGCACTGTACGAAGGTGCTCCTACTGAAAGAGGGTTCTGTGAATTTGTGCAGAATGCAAAGGTGACGATGCTAGGTCTCGTTCCCAGCATCGTAAAATCCTGGCGCAGTACAAATGCGGCAGAGGGCTTCGATTGGAGTCATATAAGAACGTATAGTTCGAGTGGCGAAGCCTCGAACCCCGATGATTATGCCTGGCTTATGAAGCTCAACCAGCGGGATGGCCACGCCAGGCCGATCATCGAATATTGTGGCGGCACGGAGATCGGCGGCGGCTATGCAGCCAACACGGTGACTGAGCCGCAAAGGCCTTCGGAATTCAACGCCAAAGCTATCGGCATAGATGTTGTCTTCTTGAATGAGCAAGGGAATCCCTGTGTTCCCGGCGAGGCTGGTGAAGTATTCATTCGCCCTCCCTCGATAGGTCTTTCGACGCGTCTGTTAAATGCAGATAATGATGCCGTCTACTTCGCCAATTGTCCCATTCTCGATAACCGCATTCTACGGCGACACGGCGATCGGATGATAGTGTGCGAAGATGGCCGTTTTCGCTCCGATGGCCGAACCGACGACACGATGAACCTCGGAGGTATCAAGGTCGGATCAGTAGAAATAGAGCACACGCTGAATAATGTGAATGGAATCATGGAAACAGCCGCGGTTGCCATACCGCCGCCGGGCGGAGGCCCTGAGCGCCTCGTTGTTTTTGCAGTGGTGAAAGAGGAGTGTAGGCCAGTGCGGTTGGATGCATTGAAGAGCGAAATGCAGCAAGCAATTAAGAATCTGAACCCGCTCTTTCGCGTGGACGAAGTCGTGGTTGTAGACAGTCTGCCGAGGACTGCTTCTAATAAACTGATTCGAAAAGCTCTACGGAAAGCACTTGCCTGAGTTGCGGTAACCGCTGCATGCTGGCGCCATGACTCGATAGACCGACGACTTTGCTTTTTCCGGAGAGGGTCGCCTGTGTTCCGTGCGCAGGAACGCACCTACGCCGAATTTTGGGAGAAATTCTCAGCCCGTATTCCAGCCCGTAGTCGGCTCGTCTTGTACGTATTTAGAGGAGCTTGGCGGTTCGGGCAAGTAGTTGCAAGTTGCTCCAATAGAGGTACCCGAACGGTTGACACGGTCCAGAGATGAATTTTGTATGTTGCTGAATAACAACCGTTTAACGTCCATTCTGGTAATTTCTCAGCCCGCATTCCAGCCCGTAGTTTCGGGCATAGGGTAGCGTTCTGAGATGGAACGGTAGCGGTCTTGTGCGTCTTGCTAAGTAAGAGAAAGATGCTCGTGACCTGGCCCATAAAGCTTCCGCCTCTCGGCGGCTAGCTCCTCTCGGATGTGTCACGCGCCAGTGGGTCAGTTGTAGAGCGAGTGCGGCTGATCTATTCCTGGGCGGGGGGGCGTTTTCCGGGCGGCGTCCGGTTCCTGACTGGGGGATTCCGGCCTGTCTTTCTCAGTATGCGAAAGAGTTATTTTCGGACGGCGCTTGGCACAATTGCCTGGATTCCAGCACTAACCCGACAGATGCTGGGGCGTGATCCCCCCTGTTCCCTTCGCATCTGCTGGCGTTCCGTTGCAGTGTTAATCTCTCAGGTCCGCAAAAGTGATACTGTGGGCTCAGTATCCGGCTGGCGACTGAGCAGGCGTGCCCACCGTGCACGCGGTTAGTTCTGCAGCTCCGAAAAGGAGGAATACACAATGAGGGTAGCTCTAATAGGCGCAACAGGTTTCATCGGCTCGGCGTTGCTTGACGAGGCGCTCACTGGGACGGCCTTGCCATGGGAAGATGCCATCCTCGCAGTATCGCCATCAGACGGATTCCCAAGCAAAGCGCCGAGCCGATGAGCATTCCCACGAACGCAGGGAGGTGGAGCACGTGCCCCATCACGACAACTGCGCCAGCTGCGAGCGCCGCAACAGCATAGAGATCTGATTGCAGGACCACGGGGGTTTGATTCACGAGCACATCGCGTACGATGCCTCCGCCAATCCCGGTCAACATGCCCAGCAGCGCTGCCATTACTGGATTCAATCCGACTGCCAGAGCTTTCTGTGTCCCGGTGACAGCGAACAGTGCCAGGCCAGCGGCGTCCCAAAAAAGTATCGGCTTGCCCTGAACGTCGATCTTGCGATACCAGAAAAAGGCTGCAAACCCTGCAAATACAGAGACCCAGAGATAGTGCAAATTGGTGAGAGCTACTGGCGGCACCGCGCCGATAAGCACGTCGCGGGTGATTCCCCCGGCATTGCCCGTCGCGAATGCAAGGACCATGATTCCAAACAAATCAAGCCGGTTCTTGACGCCGGCTACGGCTCCGCTCAAAGCAAAAACGAGAGTACCAATGAGATCGAGTACCACCGCGAATGCTCCGAACAGATGTTGCCCTTCAGCCAGAGCTCCGCTCATGATGCCATCCAGGCATATGCCGCAACAACCAGAGCTTTGACTCCTGTCTCCAGCGTGGGGTGCAAAACCGGTGCGAAGCGCGGGTTGTGATTGGTCGGCAGTGTATTCAGTTTGCCTTCCTTCTTGGCCTTGGCGTACACATCAGCGTCGTCTCCGCCAAAGAACCAGTACACCGCCGGCGCATGCCACTGTGCACCAAAACACCCAAAGTCCTCGCTCGCCATGGTGGGTTTCGTTTGTACAACGGATCCGTCAGGGAAGTTCTGGCGAAACGCATCAACCACTTTCTTCGTCGCCACAACATCATTCGTTACAGCGGAATATCGGTCCAGTGGAGTGATCTCAGGTGGCTTGGGAGCGCCCGATGCCGCTGCTTCCGCGTTCGCAATTCGTTCAATTGCTGCCAGAACACGTTTACGGACATTTTCATCGAATGTGCGGACGTTCAATTTGATGATCGCTTCGTCTGGAATCACATTCTCCTTCGTACCAGCTTGAAGCGATCCAACCGTTACGACGGCGCAATCCGTTGGAGCGACCTCTCGTGACACGATGGTCTGTAGCCTCAGAACGGTTGAAGCGGCCATGACAACAGGATCAATGCTGGCTTCAGGCATCGATCCGTGCGCCCCACGCCCAAACATTCGAATTTGCAGACTGTCGGCGGCGGAAGTCACCACCCCGTCTCGCCAATCGAGATTACCCGAAGGCAAGCTCATCACGTGCTGACCAAGCACAACGTCCGGCTTTGGGAATCGCTTGAACAGACCATCGTCGATCATCGCCTTAGCGCCTTGTGCGGTCTCCTCGCCTGGCTGAAACACCACCATAAGCGTCCCTTTCCAGTCGCCACGGATCTTTGCAAACAGGCTGGCAGCCCCGAGCAAGCAGGCAACGTGCATATCGTGCCCGCACGAGTGGGCCACGGGCACCGTCTTGCCGCTAGAGTCAGTCCCCTTGACAGTACTGGCGTAAGGAAGGCCCGTCGCTTCCTCGATCGGCAAAGCATCCATATCGGCTCGCAGCATGACGGTTGGCCCCTCTCCATTACGCAATAAACCGACAACGCCGGTCTTGCCGACTCCGGCGGTAACCTCAAACCCCATGGTCTTGAGATGAGTCTCGGCAATCCGAGCCGTCCGCGTCTCCTGCATCGAGAGTTCAGGATGAGCATGTATGTCTTTGTAGACGGCCTCCAGCTCCGGAAGCAGGGTGTCGAGGTTGGCGAGTAGCGGCGCGAGTCGTTCGTCAGGCATGCGTTCTTCTCCTGTTCTGGTCTTATTGAGGACATTCTCGTTTGCTGTACTCTCTGGGTCTCTCAAGTTACTTGCTTATACTGGCATAAGTTACTGACAACTATTGTTGCCAGCATTGGCTGCCGCCAGAAACGTAATGCTTCCTGGTGCGAGACTCACAACGCCTGCGCGCATTGGCTCACCCGCGAGTGTTGGCAAATCGCCATTCTTATCCAGCGTCAACGACTTCCCGTTGAGCTGAACTGTGGTGTCCTGAAGTTGCTTTGCCGTCAGTGTGTAGTGCTCCATGTCTGATGACAATGCGACTTCGCGCGCTTGCTGCTGGTCCGCATTGATGACCAACAGCGCCACGCCGCCCGAATGATTCCGCAGGCAGTGCGCATAGACGTAGACATTCGGTGTTGGTGACATATGGGGATCCAGAACTGTCGTGCCCATGAGTTTTCGCCACAACAGAGCTGCCCAGTAGTTTGGACGAGGCTCGAATGTATTCTCGTCCAGTAAGCCATAATCGCTTGAAGCAAGCGTGTTGTGCATGATGACCTTTACCCCACGCTGCGCGAGGCTTGCATGTTCAATCAGGTAGCGAAAGGTGTCCAAGAAGGTTGAGGCCCAGGGGTTTCCGCCGCAGGCTGCGTCGGCGGTTTCAGTAATCCAGAGTGGTATTCCTGGTTCAAACCTATCCCGGAGCCCCGCGTAGAATGCGCCAATCTGCTCTGGCCGAGAGAGCCATTCTTGCGAGAGCGCGGCTGCCGCTGTCGTTTGTGATTCTACCCCCATGCTGGCGCAGCGCTGCGAAGCCGCTGCATAGAGATGATATGAGAACACGTCTAAAACCGGACCAGTGGCCTTGAGCAGGTCTTCGGACTTCAGCATTCCGTCGCCCATAGACAGCGCCTGTGATCCCTCTCCGACCGAACCGGGGCCGAGGAAGATCATGCCGGGAGCAATTTTCCGAATAAACGGACGAAACACAGTGACGTCGCGACCGTACGCTTCGGCGTCATACCCTTTGGGTGCGCCGCCCATCGCTGCATATGTCGGCTCGTTCATGAATTCGGCGGCCGCGATTTGACCTCCAACAGACTTGGTGTAAGCGAGCAATTGCCGCGCCTGCTTGGGCGTCCACACGCCTTGAGCGTTGCGTGGCCCCAGACTCGTTGCGAAAGATGTGACTATCGCTGCATTCGCGGCACGAGAGAAATCAACGACACCCTTCCATTCCGATTGCGTCAGGACACCACTGAACCCCGTGGGAGGATTGGCCGGTGCCGGATTATCGGAATTTTGAAAATAGATACTATTGGCCCACGTCCCGCTAACCCGCACATACGCCGGACCGAGAGCAGCCGCCAGCTTGCGCAAACGAGCGTTCGAGAGGTTTATGGGCGGTCGATATTGATATAGGTTCGGGTCCATTCCGGCCGGAGTCAAGCCTGACGGTTGCGTGCTTTGCTGCCCTGTGTCAGCGATGGTGGTGTGACTGCGGTACGGCTTCCAGAATCTTCCGCCGATTACTTCCACCATTTCAATGTTGTAGGACTGAAAATGCTCATCGACCGTGCCGATGATTGGCATCTTCGCCGGATCAAGAGACACAACCTGTGCAGTTAATCGAGTGGTCGGAGACACAACAGCCACAGCGCACAAAGCTGCGCTTACGAACATTCGCAAACGACTGTGCCTGTTCATTCAATCACCTCGATGAGCTACCAAGGAGCTCACATAGTTCGAACTGACGCGTTTTAAGCGACTCGGCGTGTCGCGGTATTCTACTCCGGCATTACATAAAAACACCGCCGCACGCGACCGATCTACGGCGTTTCGGATTGCTCCCGAATGAGGTTAGTGCTTTATCGGAGGCGGCGCCGCCTGGATGATGGTATCGCTGAACGCTGGGCTTATGTACGTTGCACTCACTCAGACTGCGAGTCCACCGCCATTCTTCATTCTCGCTTTGCCGGCACGTGCTATCGGCGACGTCGTCGATAGCCGCAAGTTGATTTTGTTCACCGAGATCTGGATGGCTATAGTAGCCATTGTGCTAGCCGCCGTGACGATATTCTGAACCACACCAGATTGGGTGCGCGCTCGCGTGCTCGTGGTGTCAATGTTGGCGTTTCAAGGTGCTATGGCTGTACGGGCTCTCGGATGTATAGACGCTGCGCCTTTCTTCCCGTTTTGGGATGTCCCTCGAGTAATTGGCATCGCTCACTGAGCAATCGATCAGAGCGGAAGTACAATCTGCTCGCCTCACCTCTCCGAAGAGCAGTTCCCGCCACTTGAGACGCACACCCCCTGAGGCGAAGGATCAGTTTCCTTATAGTCGCGTTGTACCAGTGCCCCGATTTCTTTCAAGGGCAGGAGGTGCGTCGTGCTGAAATCCACACATTTTGCGCTTAGCCTTCTCGTATTGCCGCTGCTCTTTCTGCCACTTGTTCCGGGCACAGCCTTAGCGCAGGCGCGGCAGAGCGGGGCCAAGGTATATGGCTTCGGCCCCGACGAATCGCCGTTAGTGGATACCTCTTCTGATACTTTTTCAAAAACAGTGGCCGTGGACACCGTGCACAACACGAAAGTCATAGGTTGGACCAGCATAAATGCCACCCCGCCCTGCACGGAGAACAGCACGGGCGAATACACGGTTCTGACGCCTCCGACGCATGGGGAGTTGTCCTACGACATCGTGTATATGACGTTAAAAAACGGAGCGTGCCCGGGCGTGCTGTTCCCTTTCAACCTTGCGCGTTACATCTGGACCGATCCAGACCAGACGGTGTTGGAAGATACCTTCACGCTTGTTTGGAGTGCCGGCGGACCGAATGGGGAAACGACCAGCATTACTGCTGAGATGGCGCAGGTCAAACTGGCAAAGTCGGTCTGGTGGACATGCGACGTTTCTGGGGGGTCACTTCCCAACACCGGGACGCTGAAGCTCAAGACTGCTGTAACTCCGCCATCGGTGGCCACGAATTATGTGTGGACAATCACCTCGGGAACGAGGGAGTTAGTGTTTTCAAATGGGGAGGCCACCACGACAACGACCGCACCTGTCGCAGGAGTTCGGGTTTTGGCCGCGAGTGCCGCCTCGGACGACGTCAGCGTGAATGTGGTCATTGGGCCAATCCCACGGCGCCCCCCTGAATATCTTGAATACTTCGGTACGGCGACGGTGAGAACGCCGTCGAAACTGCGGGGACTCCCGGATCTCAATAAGAACGACGGACGCGGTGCGGATTGCAGCGTTGAGGGGACGCAAGGTTTTCTGTCGCTCGTCGGCTATGAGGTGGACGACCAGTTTGGCGTCAACACCTTTAACCCGGACCAATCGGAGGCCGGAATCAACGAGTATCTCGGAACGGCGCTACCCGCCCAGCCGAACAATTGGCCACAACCGACTGCAGGGGGAGCTAATACTCAGGGGGGCACGTTCGTCGACCAGTTATGCATGACGGGAGGTGGGAAACCTCATCCCATTCCACCGCAAATTCCTTTGAGCACGATACTGGTCGAGGAGATTCCCCAAACCTGGTACGCCGGCAGCAGCGCGACGCCTCCGCCTAATACAGGCTGCAAGGTGCAGAACGACAGCATCAATTTTTTCATCGACCACGGGAGTCACACAGTCCCCAAACCGCCTCTGGGACAGGACTCTGCCACCCCGCGATCGGCGGCAGGCGGCGGCACCGCTTATCCCGCGCCTGTGCTGAATGTGCGGTACTTGGCTGAGCGGTCAGGCGTGATCCTGAAGGGACGCGCTTTGGAGGTGAACGAGACAGGCACCATCGAAAAGCCAACGGCAAACGGTTTATTGACGTTCCATGAGATGGCTGCGTCTTTCCAGGTGGACAGCGTTTTGAAAGGAAACGTGGAAGCCAAAGTCATAACTGTGGAATTCCTGAAAAATCCTGCGGTGCCGGCGCTCACCCTGCAACAGAACGAATACGCGCTGCTGTTCCTGAATCGCGGGCAGGATGGCAAGTACAGTTTCGTTGACCCTCAGGTTGGCAAGATGGCGATCACCAGCCAGAACGTGCCCTTGGCCGAGACTGCTCAGACCACCCCGGGCAAGCTTGAAGCGGAGTTGATGGCATCCTTGTCGGATACTGATAGCGAGGTGGCACGCACGGCTCTGGAGCAGGTGGGGAACCTTGGAAGCGTGCGATCCACCCAGGCGATTCGAGACATTGCGAGCGGTGGCGCGCCCGATACTCAAGGCATAGCGTATGCCGCGCTGCTCAGGCTTGGAGACTATTCGCTGTTTGACCAGGCCATCCGCTATGCGGAAGTGCCTGCTCAAGGGCTGGAATTGCAGCGCCTGCAACTCGGCGTTGTCAGGGCCATCGGAGAGATCGAAGATCGGTCGGCAGTGCCTGCGCTGAACTCTTTGCTGGCCTCGCCGAGCCTGGATCTACGCCGCGCCGCTGCCAGGGCCTTGCGGGCTATAGGCGATCCGTCCAGCGCTCGCTTCCTGGTGCGCGCGCTGAATGACAGCGACCGCGACGTGCAATATGACGCTGGGATGGCTCTGGCCGGGCTGGCCGGTGCCTCTCCGGATAACGCTCCAGCCCGAATTGTGTTCTACCATTCTCCGGCAAAGTACTTGGATAAGTGGAAAAATTGGTGGGAGACTTCCGGCAAGCAGGGAGATAGGTCAAGCCACTGAGTTTGACATTAAGCCATTCCCCGGTTCACGGCTCGGCGAATGGAACCCCGGCTCCGGATGAGGAAGGTCAGGGATTCAAACCCAATCAGGACTTGTAAGCTGCAATAGCGCTTACTTCGGATCCCGGGTAGATGACGGGCTTAACCGTCAGTAACTATGTGGTAATCAACCTGAGAAGCCGTGTCCCGATGACGCTGGCGGCGGTACTATGTCGCACTCAGCGGGTAAGATATCTTCGCACGGCGAGGCAGCATAACACTGCACTCGGTGGCAGAATTGATTGCCGCCAGCACGGCTCCACTGTGGTCCGTGTGCCCGAGCGCATTTGCGCCGAATTTAGAGGAAATTCCCAGCCCGTATTCCAGCCCGTAGTCGGGCCGTCTTGCACGTATTTGGAAGAGCTTGGCGGTTCGGGCGGGTAGTTACAAGTTGCTCCAAGTATAGTACCCGAACGGTTGACACGGTAGAGGTCAGGAGTTCGAGTCTCCTCGTTCCTACCATTTCTTTTCTTACAGTTACAAGCATTCTTGCCTCCTTGCGTGCCGTTTTCCATCAATCCCCATTCCGCTTTTCGTTCCGCTATTGCGTCGATTCGTTCGGTAGCAACTTGCCCAAAAACTGTTCCTGAGCCGCCAGCTTATTGGAGTCAACAGCATGGCTGTAGATTCCCAGCGTGGTCTTTATGTTGCTATGGCCATCTTGCGGACACAGAATTGTGAACGAGGGTGGCGCCGGAAGGCCAAAGGTGGCGTCAAACACCTCCAAATCTCGCTTGATTGTAGGGCTGCCAAAGGCATCGACAATCAGAATCGTTTGTCCGGTGCCTTCCAAATTGTTGTCAAACGGTGTCGGTCCTTCGACACGGGCGCCTTCCCGTCTTGACATCCCGCATGGCCGCTCCTCAGCTAAGTGTTGGCTAATTGCCACTTGCCTTATTTCGCCGGGATAGTTCTGCGATGGAACTCTAAATGCAATGAGTCAGAGCGTGAAACCTGAGTTAAGTTTCAGGAAAAGGCAACAGGGAGCGATCTCTGTGTGCCTGCGCTCGATTGGGTAAAAGAAGTGGCCAAGAGGGAGCATCTCAGATAGCGTAGAGATGTGAAAGAGGCGTTGGGCCTGATTGAGACACGCGACTTGGTTGCCAGCAGAAGAGCAGGGTTTTGTCCCGCAGGAGGATGGAAGAGATGAGTATTGCAGAGATGAGTGATGGGCAGATCGCCGTGGTCGTCGCAGAGGTTCTGAAATCGTATGGAAGCGCCGCGGAGGCGCCGGCGGCTGCACCGGCTGCGGTTGCTTCGCAGCCCTCTCTGCCATCGGACCCCGATGTGATCGCGCAGATCGTAGCGCGCGTATTGGAGCAGTACCCCGACAGTAAATTGTCTTCGGCTGTTGCAGCTCCAGCGCCCGCTGCCCCTGCGGCCGCCACAAAGGATGGCGACGACGGAATCTTCGAGAGCATGGATGATGCCGTCGAGGCTTCCACCCAGGCCCAACGCCAGTACTTGTTCTGCCAGATGGCCGACCGCGAGCGCTTCATTAACGGTATCCGCGAGGTGATCCTGCAACCGGAGAACCTTGAGCGCATCTCCAAAATGTCGGTCGAGGAGACCGATATGGGCTGCTACGAGCACAAGCTGATCAAGAACCGGCTTGCTGCCGAGAAGACCCCCGGCATCGAGGACCTGGCCACCGAAGCGCTCAGCGGTGATAAAGGCCTGACGCTCGTCGAGCTCTCCCCTTTCGGCGTCATTGGCGCGATCACGCCCACAACCAACCCAACCGAGACCATTATCTGCAACTCGATCGGCATGTTAGCGGCCGGCAACAGCGTGGTTTTCAGCCCGCACCCGCGCGCCACCAAGGTATCGCTGCTGACCGTGCGCCTGATTAATCGCAAGCTAGCCACGCTGGGCGCGCCGAAGAACCTCGTTGTGACCGTCAGCAAACCCTCCATCGAGAACACGAATAGCATGATGTCGCATCCCAAGGTGCGCATGCTGGTCGTCACCGGCGGTCCAGCCATCGTTAAGCTGGTTCTGTCCACCGGTAAAAAAGCCATCGGAGCTGGCGCGGGCAATCCCCCGGCTGTGGTCGACGAGACGGCGGACATCGAGAAGGCCGCCTGCGATATTGTGAACGGCTGCAGCTTCGATAACAATCTGCCCTGCATCGCAGAGAAAGAGATCATTGCCGTTGATCAGATCGCCGACCGCCTCATCTTCAACCTGAAGAAGAATGGCGCATATGAGCTGACTGACCCGGCGACGATTCAGAAACTCGCTGACTTCGTGCTCACCGAGAAGGGCGGTCCCAAGACCTTGTGTGTGGGCAAGAGCGCAGTCTGGCTGCTGCAGCAGATCGGTATTGCCGCTGACAAAGACACTAGGGTAATTCTGATGGAAGTTCCCAAGGAGCATCCTTTCGTGCAGCAGGAGTTGATGATGCCGATTCTGCCGCTGGTGCGCGTCGGCGATGTGGACGAGGCGATCTCGGTGGCCGTCGAAGTCGAGCACGGCAATCGTCATACGGCCATCATGCACTCGACCAATGTCAGCAAACTCACGAAGATGGCCAAGCTGATCCAATCTACGATCTTCGTGAAGAACGGTCCGTCCTACGCTGGCATCGCGGTGGGTGGCGAAGGCTACACCAGCTTTACCATCGCTGGCCCGACCGGCGAGGGCCTTACCTCCCCAAAATCGTTCGCTCGCCGTCGCAAGTGCGTGATGGTCGAGTCACTCAACATTCGCTAGCCGGACGCTTGCGCAGTAGCAAACGGAGAAGGAGAACGGGAGATTTATTTATGGGAGCCGCTCAAAGCGGCTATGCGGGATCGCTAACGCGGCCCCGTCGGGCTTCGTCCACCCTGACGATGGCCGTTCACTGCCACAGGTTTCGTTGGTCTAACTCTTGATTTTCCTGCTTCCGGATGTAATCGCGGATGGTCGCTTCGCCCGGCCCAAATTCGATCCAATACCCTCGCGCCCAGAAGTTCTGTCCTAATTCCGCTTTCTCTCGCCTTACACCCTCGCCAAGTAAATTGCGCTCTTTCCTGAGGGAAGCTCTGCACAGGTGCGTGATTTTGCGGCGACGTCGCAGTTGCAGATGGATCTCTCGTCTTTGAAGCAGCTTTCTGCGAGAAAGTGTAGGTTGCCGGTTGCTTGTTTGGCTTCTTGAGGCCGTTTACCGGCCGCAAGAGGCACTACGCCCCCAGCGGGGCCAGCCGGTTGCGCTGCAGGTACAGGCTCACCAGCGCGAAGGCTGCGCAGAGCCACTGATGGTTCTTCCAGATGCCCCGGTAGCGCACCTTGGTGAATCCGAAAATCTGCTTGAGGATGCGAAAAGGATGTTCGACTTTGGCTCGCACGCAGGCCTTGGTATGACCGCGATCATTAACCCGGAGAGACAGGATTGAGCAAAACACGGATCTCTGTGAGGAGGATGGCGTCACGCGGGCGCAGCGCGCCAAATATGCTGTGCAGGGCGGACTTCATGATGAATTCGTTTTGGAAGATTTTCACATAGACGTACAGAGCACGGTGAAGGAATACCTAGTCCGCGTGCTCAAACGGAATATTGTCCCTCACCCTCCGCCACTCCTTCCCGTTCAGCAACTGACAAGCCGGAGTACCACTCGGAGTACCAGTCTCTACTGACGACGGTGGGAGGGTGTGCACGTTCCGCCAGTTTTCAGCAAGTTCGCGGTGCAAGCTCGTGCCCCACACAAGCCTAACAGCAGGCTTGAATGGGGCACAGGCAGCGCCTGAGCTGCATCATGCTTTCAGCGCGGCGGCGACGGATTCGGGGAGCGGGATGGTGGGGCGGCCCAGCAGGCGCGAGAGCTGGTGACTGTCGTCGAAGAGAGCACCCTGTGAAGCGCCGGTGTCGAAGTTGGCGTAGGCTGCGGCCATTGGCGCGGGCAGGCCAAAGCCTTCGAGCAGCTTGGCGTACTCGGCCTCGGGCAGGTTCTTGTATGGAATCTTCTTGCCTGACTGGCGGGAGATTTCGGCCGCCAATTGGGTAAGCGTGTAGGGCACGTCACCGGCCAGTTCGTAGGTCTTGCCTTCGTGGCCGGTGCTGGCCAGCACGGCGGCCGCTGCCGCTGCGTAGTCGGCCCGTGGGGCAGAAGCGATTCTGCCCTCGCCCGCGCTGCCCAGGAAGGCTCCGCCCTGCAGCGCGCCCGCTATAGAGCCCGTGTAGTTTTCCGTGTACCAGCCGTTTCGCAGGATGGTGTAGGGCAGGCCCGAGGCATTCAGGTCCTGCTCGGTCTGCAAGTGCTCGCCAGCCAAGATGGTGATGGCCGAGGTGTCAGCGTGGAGCAGGCTCGTATAGAGCGCCCACTTGACACCGGCCTTCTTGGCGGCGGCAATCACATTGGCGTGCTGCGCGGCGCGCTGGCCAAGCTCGTTGGAAGAGACGAGTAGCAACGCATCGACGTCTTCCACAGCGGCGGCCAGCGTGGAGGGCTGGCTGTAGTCAAAGGCGCGGGCTTCCACTCCGAGCGCGGCTGCCTTGGCAGGAGTGCGGACGAGGGCGACAATTTCGGTGGCGGGCACCTTGGTCTTGAGCTGTTCGACGACGAGGCGGCCGAACTGGCCGGTGGCTCCGGTGATGGCGATCTTCATCTTTCTTGCTCCTTCATTTTGGAATTTCGGTTGCGCGGATTTGTATCTAGAGAAGTTACATATATAGATAAAAAAAATGGGGCTCTCAGAGCTTCCCTTGCACCGAGCGCAGCAGAGAGGCCACGTTATGTTGTGAGAGCTGCTGCTCCATAGCTTCCTCGGCCTCGGCGTAGACGCCCGCCAGCGCGCCCTGGATGTGGCGGCCGACAGGACACTTTGGGTTGGGCGTTTGCGTGTGCATGGCAAAAACTGGACCTTCGCCGAGAGCCCTGCGAACACGGCAAAGCGTAATCTTTTCCGGGGGCTGGGCCAGTTGCCATCCGCCTCCCGTGCCGGGATGAGAGCGCACTAGTCCGGCGCGGCGCAGCAAGCCCATAAGCCGCCGCACAAAGGCCGCATTGGTGTTGACGCTGCCTGCGATGTACTCGCTGGCCAGCACCTCGCCAGGAGCAGACGCCAGCAAAGTCATAATATGGAGTGCCAACGTGAATCGAGTGCTCAAGCTCATTTGTAACTCACATAGATACAGATTGGCGCAAAGAGCGGCGAGATGCAAGAAATTTCTCTGGAGGGAGAGATCGGCTGCGATAGTCCAAGGGGGCAGTCAGAGTCGGTACGCGTTCCAGCCGCCCGCGCTAGCTTAGCTCGCCTCTTGCCTCCGCCCCGCCGCTTCACGCGCCATAGGGTCGGCTTCTAGCCGACTGCGTTCGCCGCAGGGACGTCCGGCTATACACAAGAAGGTTTGCAGCGGGATTTACAGCTGATTCGCCTAAGCCATAGCAAGAGCTTGAATCTGCAGAACTCAGTTCAGTGGAGATTTCCTGCTGCCAACTTACCCGCTCTGCCGAAGTTCAATTCGCAGAAATTCGTCCCGGCAGCACGCCTAGCGAAGTATTCTTCGGAGCTTTTCGCCGAATTACAACGAGTTACAGTTGGCAACCTGCTTGCATTGTTTTCGATAACGCAGGGTGCGGCGGCCGACAATGAGCCCGCCTGTCAAGGAGGCAAGCATGCACGACGTGGATCGCACGCAGTTGGAATACGGTTCGGAGCTTTCCGAATACGGAGAGTTTCCTGGATACTCTTCCGGACAAATGGAATTCGGTGAGTCCGGAACGGTTCTGGAGGCCGTCACCGGAGAAGGTGAGGGAAGCAACTGGGACGCAGGCTATGAGTACGGAGAGTCCTCCATGGGCGAAGTCATGGAAGACGAACTGGCTTCGGAATTGCTTGAGATCAGCAATGAAGCGGAACTGGACCATTTCCTCGGCAGCCTGATCAGCAGGGCCGCCAAAGGGGTCGGCAAGTTCATAAGTTCACCAGCCGGCAACGCGCTCGGCGGCATCCTCAAACAACTCGCCAAGAAAGTCCTTCCCATCGCCGGCGGTGCTCTCGGAACTTTTGTCGGAGGCCCCGCAGGTGCCGCTCTCGGAGGCAAGTTGGCCTCCATGGCTGGCGACGCCTTTGGACTCGAGGCAGAGGGTCTCAGTTCGGAAGATCGCGATTTTGAAGTTGCCAAACGATATGTTCGTTTTGCGCACGATGCAGCCCGAAGAGTAGCCGCCGCGCCTCCTCGCGTCAATCCGTCCGCGGCGGCAAAACAGGCGGTGGTTGAGTCCGCGAAAAGGCATGCTCCGGGGCTGTTGGCTCCTGCAGCAGGCGGCGCGCCCAGCCATCTTCCAAGGCATCCCGTGGGCGGCGTTATGCCGTTTGACCAGGGTCAGCCCTCATGTCCCGGCTGCGCCTCAGCGCAGGGACAAATGCAGGGACACCGCAGCCGGCAAGGCAGATGGATTCGACGCGGACGGCACATCGTTCTTCTCGGAGTGTAAACCTTCATGAGTACCCAAGAGCTAGGCTGGTGGTTCTTCGAGCAGGAAGCTCGTTCTTTGGTGACGCGTCTGTCGGGCCTGAAGCCATTCGCGTTGCTCACGCCCATGGTACCGGCGGCAACACTTCCACCGGCGGCGCAAGCGGCGATCGAGAACCACCTGATTGAAGGACGGCAAAAATTGCGGGGAAAGATCGGCGATTTCCTGCAGTGGTTGCGAGGCCCAGGTCGCTATGCAACCCTCGCCGAAGCGCAGAAGAAGATCGTGTTCTTGCGACTCAGGTTCAATGCCGTGATTTCCCAGTTCTACATTTTCGCTGACGTTCTGACACAACGCAGCGAACACGGTACTGGAGTGTGGATCGCGGGACTCGATGACTTCGCTGCCGATGCCGTTGCGCTTCCCGGCTACTATCAGGCACCGCCCGTGGTTTGCTATGTAAGCCGGGGCCATGGCGGCGCCATCCGCCGCGCCAGGACGCGGTTGCCTGGAGGCGATCCCAGTCCGGTTGCGGTGATTCGTATTCCGCATGAGCGGCTGATCGGGGCCGGAATCGCATCCTCATTGGTTCATGAAACAGGTCATCAGGCGGCGCAGTTGCTCGATCTTATTAATCCGTTGCGGTGGGCCCTCCAGGCGAAACAAAGAGAGCACGTGGCGGCGGCAATGGCATGGACCCTATGGGAGCGCTGGATTTCGGAAATTGCTGCCGATTTCTGGGGCGTTGCGAAGGTGGGAGTGGCTTCCACTCTCGGCTTGATCGGCCTAGTCAGTCTTCCACGGGCATTCGTTTTCAGAATTGACACCCAGGACCCACACCCTGCGCCGTGGATACGAGTCAAGCTGAGCTGCACCATGGGGCGCGCCCTCTATCCTCATCCGCAGTGGGACGCGCTGAGCAAACTTTGGGAGTCTCTTTATCCCTTGCAGGAAGCCAGCCCGGAGGCTCGAACGATTTTCACGTTGCTTGAGGCGACCCTCCCGGAGTTCGTTGCCTTGTTGATCAACTTTCGTCCTCAGGCATTGCGCGGCAAATCGCTGAAGGAAGTCATGCCTCTGGCGGAGCGTCAACCAGCGCGATTGGCAGCGTACTACCAGATGTGGAAGGGATCGCCCGAGCGGATGCGGGAAACACCGCCGTCCCTGGCTTTTGCGGTAATTGGTCAGGCGAAGGCAGACGGAAAAATATCTCCGGAAGCGGAAAGTCGCCTTTTGACTGATCTGCTCAGTTATTGGGCGCTGCGCAGCGCTCTCGACACTACAACAATTTGTGCAACGCAGCCTAGAGTGCGGCTAGAACAGCCGTCATCGCTTGGAAGTGAATCGATAGCAATTTTGCAATGAGGAGAAATGAAATGGCGGCAACAAATAAGGAGAAGAAGTTAGCCAGCAAGGTTCTATCCGACCAGGCAAATGTCAAAGCCGATCTCAATGCGGGCGACCTTGAGTCGGCGGTGCAGGATGCTGCGAAAGTTGCCCGCGAAGCAACCAGACTCGCGAAGATGGTCTCCGCGCCCGGCACTCAGGGTGGAGGTCCCGCTGGCTCCAGCACTACAGCGCTTGCGCTCGCGATCACTCCGCCGAGCCCGTACCAGGGCCAGGAAGTGGTGTTCAGTGTTTTGAATTGGACGCCCATTGCAGGGGCAGTCTGCACCATTCAGATGTCGCCAGGCCCGGGCGGTCAGTCCTATACGGCTCAACAAGACACCTCGAATCCCAACAACTTCCTATGGGACACCACCTCGGTCGATCCCGGTCCGTACAGCGTGCAAATCTCTGCGCCAACGCCAAGTCAGCCTAGTTCGCCGTTCCCCCTGGTTGTCTCCGGAACGATAACGGTAGCGTTGCGTCCCATATCGAGCGGCGATGTGCTGCCGGTCGAGTTGATGCGTAGCGCCGAGGAGGCAACTTCTGACAAGGCACTCTGGGTCGTGATTCGGCAGAGCACAAACGCACTGTCGTTTCAAAGCTACGTCAACTTTGTTGACACGATCATGTGCTGTCCGGGCAATCTCGACGCAATCTGCTCCCCTCAGACTAAAGGGCCCTGCGCACTGCCTCCGCTTAGCCAGCGGCGATTTCTGCCCTTTCCCAACATGGACGCCTACCGGGTGCTGAAAGTAGCTACGGAGTGCTTCCTGATGATGAACTGTGGTGTCTATCTGAATCCAGGCAAATTGGCGGCACTCATGGCCTCGTCCAGTTATGACAGAACTGACGACGCCTCCCGCCTCAATTTGGGTCAGACAAACCTCCCTACTCAGATTCTGGAATGGTGGAGCCAGTACCTGGCGGATGGGAATGTGTATCTGGAAACCAACGACCCCAAGAACATTATTCTTCCCTATCTCGCCCTGGTCCGGTCCAGATTGCCGGAACTGCAACTACAACCCTATGGCAACGGCTTCCAATGCTACGGCATTCTGCAACGTAAGCTTACGAATCCTTGTCTGGTTGAGTTGATCTGGTCGTACTGGATGGAAGAAGGGATGTTGGCCCAGGCGCTCAACATCATCAGCCGCCGCTTTCAAAATCTGCGCGGAAATGGCGAACACGATCCTCTCACGCGGCTTGATCTCGATCCGTTGCGCAGTTTAAACAGCCTGCTTTGGGGCTATGTTCAGGACGAACAGCACCGTCTGAGCGTAGTCCGGCGTGCCTACGAATATAACCATGAGTATGGTCTTGCTCTTGAGGGAAAGGCAGTGCGAGCGCTCAAGCCCTCCGACAGCCGCTCCAAGTTCCTTGAAGCTTTTCACAATCTGCTCTACCTCTGCTCGATCTTCTACAAAGAGGACGACGACACGACGGTAATAGCGGATGGCTTCCCCGTGCTGAATGCCCTGAAAGAGATCCACTACATTCTGGCGGCGGGAGCTTCGAATCAATTCGGCGACCTGCCCGCGACTGCCCGCCAGGAAATGCTGATGCAACAGTGGCTACTGGCACGTCCCGAGATGCGGGAGTTTCTCGGCGGCAAGATCATGGTGCCCTATCCGGAAGGTTGGATGGATCGCGTGGACACGATTAAGAGCATGAAAGGGTGGACCGACGTCAGCGTCATCTACTTCCGCGACCTTGCTGTTTATGGTGAACAGATCATGCTTTCGATACGTTATGGGGCCTGGAGCATTACGAACAATCCGGCACAGGCGGCAAACTGGGCGCGCTATTGGCGACCCGAGGTACAGGCGTACATGCACGCCTATCGTGCGGCGACGGGCATTGACCTCACGCTGGAACCGGTGAACTCAACGCTGCCGTCAGTGTTGCTTTTGAAGAGGCTGGCCAGCCAGCGCCCAACTCTCAGCCGTTAAGGATTGGTATGGCATGCTCGACTTCACTTCGTCGTTGTATCTGGGGATGCAGCATCCAAGTTGGTCGCTTCGGCCCTGGGCGGAATTCACCACCGGAGCCCCGGCCGTTCTGTATTCGCCGGCCAGTGCAAGGATTGCGGCGCAAAGCATTGCCGTTCTCCAGGGATGTGAAGCCGGAGTCCTGGGGACTTCGACGCTACACCTGTTTTGGGACCTCTTCGGAATCCTGGCTAAGCAGCGAATTGCCGTTTACCTGGATGCGGGGGCTTACCCGATTGCGCGGTGGGGAACGGAACGGGCGGCCGCACACGGAATCGCCGTCCGGGATTTTCCTCACCACGACGCCAATGCGTTGCAATGGCTCTTGAATAGCGACGCACGCAAGGGCATGCGTCCGGTGGTTGTGACCGACGGATTCTGCCCAGGATGCGGCCAACCGGCTCCGCTCGCCTCATATTTAGAAAATGCGCGAGCTTTCGGCGGCCGGCTCGTGATTGATGATACGCAAGCTCTCGGGATATTCGGCAGTTCACCGCGCCCCGGAGCACCGTACGGCACAGGAGGAGGAGGAATGCTGGCCTGGAGTAACATTGGCGGACCTGACGTGCTGGTGGTCAGCTCACTCGCGAAAGCCTTCGGTGTTCCGGTCGCAGTGTTGGCAGGCAGCCAGACCTCCGTCCGGAGCTTCGAGGAAAAGAGCGAAACGCGAGTCCATTGCAGTCCGCCGTCCACTGCCACGATTCACGCACTCGAGCATGCATTGGAGGCGAACTCCCGATCAGGAAACGCCATCCGGTTGCGTCTCGCCGCATTGGTCAAGCATTTTCGAAAGTCAATGGCAGCCGCCGGATTCAATTTTTCAGGTGAATTGTTCCCGGTGCAAACGCTCGAGTACCCTTGTGGCCGCGCTGCGGCTGTGCTCTACGAGCGACTGCGGCGCGCACACATCTTCGCCGTCCTCGGCTCCACCCATAATCGGAGTGGTGTGATCAGGCTTCTCATCACAGCGAAGAATGCCACGCGTGACTTTGATTACACGGCGGAAAAGTTGGCGGAAGCCAGCAAGCCACAAGCACTCGCTAACATTGCAGGAGAAATTCATGAGACAACATATGTTTGAACCGGACTCCTTCGAAGTCAATTGGGAAGGCCCCTCCACAAGCCAATCCGTATGGGATGAATCGCTCTGGGGAATACCGATTGCAATGGCAATCGCCGATGGCGAGCGCGACGAGAATCGCTTGACGGATCAGGTATTCAATATGGGCCATCCGGAGCTGCGGGGACGTCGTTTGCAACCTAGCGAGAAAAGCTTGATAAAAGAATGGCTTGACATTCGCGACCGCCTGGTTCGGCCTCGTCTACGAGCCATTCCGGTGGCCAAGCCTACGCCTGCGCCTAGTCGTCCGTTCGTCTGGTACAGCTCTCCACTTCCAGCAACGGAGACCGCGCGCTTCACCAGCGCTCTGGCAAAACTCGAGACCATGGTAAACGCCAGCAACGACGCGCGGAAGTGGCGATATCAGTGCTGGATCGGGAAGCTCAAGAGCATTGGGGTCGACGACCGTGTCATCCGATGGCATGGGATCTGCCCGACAACCGGAGTTGCACCTTTTTACATCTGGCCCTGCGATATTTCGATGGGATTTCCCATTGAGCAGCAAAAGATTGAGAATGCCATACGCTCTGTGGCGGACTTGGACACTGCCGGTCAGTCGCTCGGACTCTTTACTTACCTGAAGTCCGACATTGTGGTATCCGCGGAGATGACTAGCCTTCCTTTAGAGAATCTGCGCATGTTGCATGACGATGTCATACAGGCAATCGACAAACTTGATAAATGGGCAAACGTACCGCTCGGAGGAAGTTCGTCCATGCCCAGGGCATACGTTGCCATGCATGACTGGATTGCCGCTCGAATGTCGGATCCAAACAGCGTTTATAGCTGTCGCTGATTGCCACTGCATTTTGTAGTCACTGTACACGCTTGCATGAAGCCGAGAAATGAAATCGCCCGGAAATAGTAGGAGGTAGCATGAAGAGCCAATTTGTTTGGGAGCCGGAGGTAAATGCAGCCGGCCGGCAAGGCAATGGTTTCGGTCAGCAAGGAATGTGGTTCCAGCAAGGCGACCGAATCGTTGTGATACTCGACGAGTTTCCGTTGAGCGAACAAGAACTGGGAGAAGCGCCTGATGACAGTACCGCAATCCATCAGGCTATAGCCAACGGCACCCGCGACGAGAATCAGCTCACGGACGCAATATTTAATGCGCGCCACCCCGAGCGCCGCGGACAGCATTTGCAGGTGAACGAGCGACAATTGATCCGGGAGTGGTTGGACATCCGGGACAACATCGTGCGCCCCGCACTTCGCGTATCCTCCGCCGGAGTTGCTCCCGCCGCACCCGCGAATGCCCAGGCAGCAGCACAGGCTCCGTCGACTACCTCAGGGGTCGAGGCCGCCGAAAATACGACCCGCATCCTCCAATGCATCCTCGGATTGCAGGACCAGGGGCGCGCGATCAGCTTCGTCCAGCGCTACTTGAGAAACCTGACCCGTGCCGAAGCAACTGCTTTGTCCAATGCGGGGCTTCAAATCGTGAGTTGTTATGAATACGGCGACCCAACCAAGATGGCTTACTTTACCAGGGCTCAAGGTCTGCGCGATGGGAGACTTGGTTTCACCCAGGCTCAGGCAGTGGGACAGACCTCTGGAACGCCGATTTACTTCGCAGTGGACACTGACCCCGATGTCACACAACGCCAAGCTATCCTCGACTACTTCCAGGGCATACAGGAAGGTTACGCTCAATACGTTCTCGACATGCAAGGGCAAAACCGGACGGCCACCCCTTACGCAGTAGGCGTCTATGGCAGCGGCTGCGTGCTCGACTGGTGCCGGACACAGGGCATTGCAACCTGGTTCTGGCAGGCGTTCGCTCCCGGGTGGTGCAACAATCGCCGCGTCTGGGGCGGCGCAAATATTCACACCTCGGGTAGGGATGAACCGAAAAGATGCGGCTGGCGCCTTGGTCGTTTGGAAGGCTGGGGCAACGAAGGCGGCTGGACCTTGCAAACCGCGCAGCAACCGGAGCTGCGCTTTATGGATCTGTTGTGATTATCGACAGCCACTGCCATGCCGGAAAGGGAGACGGGCTCACCGGGCCTTGGGATACATCAGCGCCTTTGTCCAAATATCTTCGACGCGCGACAAGGGCCGGGATCGATAGAACGGTACTGTTTTCCGCCTTTCATTCCAACTACTCGATTGCCAACCGCGCTGTGGCGCGCATCGTGGCCAGCCGTCCCGGGCGATTCTACGGCTTCGCCTTCGTGCATCCTCAGCGCGATCGTGGACGCGTATTTGAAATGGTAAAAGAGGCGGTGCGGCGATACCGGTTTTCAGGTATCAAGGTACACCGGTATGACGGACGTATCACACGGGAAATCTGCGAGGTTGCGCGCGCCTTCTCGCTCCCCGTGCTGTATGACGTAATGGGTGAAGTTTCGGTGGTTGAACTGCTCTCCCGGGAGTACCCGGACGTTAATTTCATCATCCCTCACCTGGGAAGCTTTGCCGACGACTGGCGTGCCCAGCTATTCATGATCGATCATCTCGTCCGTCATCCGAACATTTACACGGATACAGCTGGCATTCGCCGCTTCGATCTGTTGCAGGAAGCGGTGCAACGCGCCGGGGCAAAGAAGATACTGTTCGGTAGCGATGGACCGTGGCTGCATCCTGCGGTCGAACTGGTGAAAATTCGAGTGCTGAATCTGCCTCCCTACGAGGAAGAGTTGATCCTGGGTGGAAATTTCCTCAGGCTCATCGCTGGCGTGCACTCGAGACCGGCTTCTTATACCATGGCCGTTGCGGCGGCGTGGACACAGTCAGAGTTCCTGGACCCGTGGTCCGATAAGAATGTCCCGGTGGCCTGACCAGAAATCAGCTTGCGATGGGCGGCTTGTTCTTCAGACGATAACGCGCGGATGCGAATGGCCCGGCGTGGCCCGTCTGCTGTGTCTTAGCGGCGCGGCGAAGTTGCAATGCACGATCCGTAACTCCCAACACCTGCGCTGCGCGTTGCAGATTGCCATTTGCCTCCGATACCGCAAGGTTGACCGCAATACGTTCGGCGGTGGCCCCGATTGCTTTCAATCCAATGCCCAGTTCCAAAGCCCTCCGGATGGAGTGTTCAAAGTGTTCGTCATTCCAGCTATTCCGATTTAAAGGAAGCCTCGGTCTCTCATCCTCGGGAATATCGCCCGCCGTGATTGGCCCCTTGCCAACGTGACGATAGGCAATTCGTGTAACCATCTGCTTCAACTCACGCACATTGCCTGGGTATTCCCGCCAGCACAGGAAATCGCGCACTTCGTCGCTTAGCTGCGGCGCTTCCATCTCAGAAGAATGCTGCCGGAGAAAGTGGTGGGTCAGCGGTAAAATATCGTCTCGGCGTTCCCGAAGTGGCGGGGCTCGAAGGTTAAAGACTGCAACACGATAAAAGAGATCCGGCCGGAACTTACCGCAGGCTAATTCTTCGGTTAAGTTCCTGTTCGTGGCACAGACCAGACGAAAGTTTGTCTTGAGCCACTCATTGCCTCCGACCCGTTTGTAGAGGTGTTCCTGGATTACACGCAAAAGCTGAGCCTGCAATCCAAGAGGCAATTCTCCGAGTTCATCCAGAAAAAGCGTGCCCCGGTCTGCCAGTGCAAAGGCGCCATCGCGCGCAGAGACCGCCCCGGTGAATGCACCCCGCTCATGTCCGAAGAACTCACTACCAGAAAGCTCCGGAACCACCGTCGTGCAGTCCAGCACCACCAAGTCGCGCTTGTCCGAGCGGCAATCCAACGTGTGAATGAGCCGGGCCAGAAGCTCTTTGCCCGTACCGCTTTCACCGGTGATCAAGACTGCGCTATCGGTGAACATTGCCACCTCAATGCATTGACGTACCACCTGCATCCATGCCCGGCTGCTGCCAACTAGATTGTCCTTGACCACCGCCGAGGAAAGCAGTTGATCAACCACTTGCCACCTTTCCAGGCGATCCGCAATGTCCCGCGATGGAGACTTCAACTCGTCCCAAGCCATCACGTCGGTCGCGCCGGCCTGCAGCAGGCTCCAGACTTCTTCGCTGTTCAGCAGCGAACTCCTGGGCACAATCGCCAGTATCTGTCTGCGCCCATGATCGCTGGCTTCATTCAAAAAGTGATGCGCCTCATCCGTGATCTCTTCGAGCAGAGTGATACCCGGTGTATTGACTTCGTGAGCGTCACAAAGCTCGGTCTTCACTCCCGCTTTACGAAGACTCTCAAGCACGGTTGCGTCGCAGAACCGGTAACGCCCTCTGCATATGTAATACCAGAAGCTCTCCATCCAACTTTTCCACTCACCCCACACGGTGAGACTCACTTGGGCCGTCCTCTTATATCTTGAAGGGCTTGGAGCAGTCAAGTCCGGACTGGAATTAAGTAAGTATCCTCCGGCAGTGGGGTACCAGACCGTTGGTCTGGACAATAAGGCAAGGAACAGGTGGAGAGCGCGGTGTTTTATGCTGTCCGTGTTCCGAGCGTTGGCAGTTAAGGCCGCTGGCTCACTGGTGCCTTTGCAAGCCCGTCCGGCAGTGTGGTTCCGGGCCCCGTGCTCAATACAGTGATGACGTCGCCGCTTCGAATGATGCGGTCGATGATCTCGTTTGGGAGACTACTTTCTTTGCACGGCCCGGGCCGACGCTTGGGGCAGACAAGGAGCAGTCGTGCCCAAAGAGCGAAGCAAGGTTGGCAGTTTGCCCGTGATTGAGTCCAACGCTGCGGGGATCGACATCGGTGCAACGCAGATATTCGTGGCGGTTCCCGCAGATCGTGACCCGGAGCCAGTTCGGTGCTTCCCAACGTTTACCATCGATTTGGAGAGACTGGCCGACTGGCTTCAGCAATGCCAGATCCGAACCGTGGCGATGGAATCCACCGGTGTGTATTGGATTCCGTTGTTTCAGATCCTGGAGAAACGCGCTTTCGAAGTGGGCTTGGTCAACGCGCATCACGTCAAACATGTGCCGGGCAGGAAGACCGATGTTGCAGATTGCCAGTGGATTCAGCACCTGCATTCCGTCGGGCTGTTGCGCGGATCGTTCCGCCCGGATGACGAAATCTGTGCCATCCGCTCGTTGTGGCGTCATCGCGACAATCTCATCCAGTTGGCCACCCTTCATCTCCAGCACATGCAGAAGGCGCTGGACCAGATGAACTTGCAGATTCACCATGTCATCAGCGATCTGGATGGAACGACCGGTCTGGCCATCATGGACGCAATCCTGGCTGGCGAACGCGACCCATATAAACTGGCGCAGCTACGGCACCCGCGCGTTCGCGCCAGCGAAGAAACCATCATGAAGTCGCTGGTCGGCGACTACCGTGAGGAGCACCTGTTCACGCTCCGCCAATCCCTGAAAGCCTACCGGTACTACCAGGAGTTGATTCAGGAGGTCGACTTGCGGGTAAAGCAGATGATGCAGCGGCTTCCATCCAAAGTTGCGGATGGCAAAAAGCCGCCAACCGGTGGCAAGCCCCGTCCCCGCAAGACTCCCTGGAGGAATGAACCGCCGCAATTGCGTGACGATCTCTATCGGGCTTTTGGCGTGGACCTGACGGAGGTGCCTGGTATCAACGCGCTAACCGCGCAAATGCTGCTTACCGAGATTGGCCCGAATCTGGCTCGGTTTCCCACCGCAGCCGCCTTCTGCTCCTGGCTACGGCTATGCCCGGACCCGAAAATCAGCGGCGGCCAAGTCTTATCCTCCCGGACGCGTCCGACAAAGAATCGCGCAGCCCTTGCCCTGCGCATGGCTACCCAAGCACTACACCGAAGCGACACATTTCTCGGCGACTACTTCCGCCGCATGAAAGCCAGAATGGGTGTTCCAAAAGCCATGACCGCCACCGCCCATAAACTCGCCAGAATCGTCTACCACATGGTCACAACACGACAGGAGTACGACGCCACCATTTTCCAACAACAGGAGCAGCGCCGTCGGCAGCAGAAATCAACAAGGCTTTTTGCCCAAGCGAGAGAACTCGGATTCCACCTGGTCCCTATAAATTCTGTTCCGTAAGCCTAAGAATGTTCCTTAGGAGAGCCGGGGGCTTTACGGGTCCCGGGCCCCTCAAAGGGGCCAGATCGCGACCCAAAGTCAAAACCACTAGCCCCAAGCAGACATCTAAAACTGTGTGCTTTCAAAACCATCAAGCGTACTGCGAACAACTGCGTGCACAATGCGATGCCGCACTCCCGGAACGGTCAAACCTTGAGTGCCTCCCCGGCCGAGCCGGGGGATCTCCCATTTTCAATCAGCTCCCGGTTGCGGCTGCTTTTGTGTACTTCGCATCCGGCAGGATCATCTCCAAAACCTTTTGTTGAGCCTGCCGTTTTGCTGGCGTTACGGCCTGAGTGTAACTGTGATACGGATATGCACTCCACCTCAAGGGCCATCGCGGGCGTGACTGTCGGCACTTGCAGGGTCCTGCAGAAAGGGCCGACAGTTAGGCGGGCATTCTTTTTTGTTGTGTCGTAGCGGTTTCCGAAAATTTACGGTGCGGAAGTGTCGAGCCGGATTCCTACCTCATCGAGGTGATTGAGAAGATCGAGAGGATCTTCGTAGGTTCGATATGCACCGGCTCTCTCCAGTTCGTCCTGAGAGTAGCCGCCAGAAGCAAGGCCTACACCCAAGGCTTGAGCGCGGCGCGCGGCCAGAAGATCCCAGACACTGTCGCCTACAACAATGGAATTGTGAATCGAGACGCCGAGCTTTTCGGCAGCAGCGACAAAGAGATCCGGATCAGGCTTGGCATGACGGACCAGATCGCGCGTGATAACAGGCGTTCCGGGTGACAGGTGGAGTGCCTCGAGCGATTGAGCGGCACTTTGCAGGAGTCCGCTGGTGGCGATGGCGTGCGGCACCTTGGCTTCCGCGAGCATTGCAAGCAGCTCAACGGCACCAGGCAGAGGACGAACCTCGGGAGCCAGCTTGGCGAAAGCTTCGGAATGCCATTTCTGTATGTTTGCGGCGTCTTCGCCGGTGATCTTGCGTCCGGTTTCGCGCGCCAGTGCGTTCATGAGAAGGCCGCCGCTCATTCCGATGCGGCGGTGAATGCGCCAAACCGAGAGCTTGATGCCAGCCCGCTCCAATGCTTCCCGCCACGCCAACACGTGCTGGTAAACACTATCGATCAGCGTGCCATCAAGATCAAACAAGAGTGCGGGCATAGTTTCAGAATTGCCGTTGCTCATAGCTTTCTCCAATTCTGCAATGTTTCGGGCCGGAATTGCTCTGTGTCAACTCCGAGTCGCTCGATTTGTACCGCTTACGGACAGTGATGCAAGACGAAAGCTGCACAAGTGTGATTAGAGGCTGCTTGTTTTCCATCCGTTTTCGGTGATCCCGTGACAGTGGGCCGCCATCATTTCATACATCCCTCGACATTCTTTCGTAAGAGTGACCCTAAAGGGAAACTCCCGTCGTTGAGCATCTTAGCAGTGAATAGTTGTCGCAAACAGGCCTTTCAGCTCACTATCCGGATTCGGGAATTGCCGGGGCCATTCTAGCTGATCCAGTTTTGAGCACTCAACGGGTCGCTGACGAATGACGGGCAATCTGGAGATTGAGCGGAGCAAAGCCGACACACCTTCAACGGGGACGGTACGCTTGCGGCAGGATTATGATAGTGCAGTACATCCTAGGGCTGAGCGGCCGTATAGCGTCGGAGAAATCGACGCGGAATGCTTTGGAAGACGCGCCAAATCCCAGAATGAAACGGAAACGCCCCGCTTTCCGACCGCAGACCCAACTTTGGTCTTCCGAACCCGGCTATGAGCGGTACAATCGCCGCGAATGAGTCCCAAAAAGGGAGAATCGAGGTTAAACCATGCTCGGACTTAGGTTGGTACGGCTGATCGAGAAACACTCCGAGGACCTGGGTGAAAGCCTCACGACCAAGCTGCTCACGTCAGATCGTACGCTGGGATATCGAACGATTTCCGAGGATGAACTTCGGGCGGCAACCGTCTCAGTTTACTCGCACTTGGAAGCCTGGCTGCTCACCAAAACGGAGAGTGATCTGGAACGCATCTTCGGAGAAATGGGCGCCAGACGGGCGAAACAGGACATTCCCTCCAGCCAGTTGGCCTGGGCGCTGATGATGTCCAAAAAGCAGCTCTGGGCATATATTTACAAGGAGAGCGGTGCCGACAAAGCGTTTGAACTCTACAGCGAACTGGAATTTCTGGAGATGCTCGACGGCTTCTACGACCGCGCCATCTTCTTCGCTCTGATTGGCTACGAAGAGTATGTGCATTCAAGAGCTTTCTCGCACGTCGGCAAAGGTTTGGCGCTGGCCAGAGGCATGTAAAAAGGGGAAGCACGTGTTGGTGGGGCGTGAAGCCTTCGAATACGTGCCCAGGTGAGGGTGTGGAGGCGCACCGCTGCGGCAAGATAGTCTGTTGAAAGGAGCGCCTTGGATGCATAAGTGGCGCACTCTCTTTTCAGGCTGCTTTGATCGAAAAGATCGGAAAATTCACCTTAGCAAAGGAGAAACTTCTCATGGCAGTGCAGGATTACGTCAATGAACTATCTGTTCAGCACGCCCTTGATACCATCCGCAAGGGTGGAGCTCGTTCGAAGTATGACAATTTCATCGGCGGCAAGTGGGTAGCACCGGTGAAGGGCAAGTATTTTATCGATCATAGCCCAATCAACGGCGAGACCATTGCTGAAATCGCAAGGTCCACTCCGGAAGATGTAGAAGCAGCGCTCGATGCCGCTCATGCTACAAAGTACGAGTGGGGACATTCTTCGCCCACGGCACGGGCTGCCGTTCTGCTGAAGATTGCGGACAAGATTGAGGAGAATCTTGAGATTCTCGCGCTCGCCGAGACCATTGACAATGGGAAACCGATCCGGGAGACACGCAATGCCGATGTCCCGCTATCGGTTGACCACTTTCGTTATTTTGCCGCCTGTGTGCGCGCCGAAGAGGGCGCACTCGGTGAACTCGACAATGATACCGTCGCATATCACTTCAAGGAACCGCTGGGCGTTGTCGGGCAGATCATTCCATGGAACTTCCCGCTGCTGATGGCCGCTTGGAAGCTCGCCCCCGCCATTGGGGCGGGAAACTGCACGGTAATGAAGCCGGCCTCCAACACACCCCTCAGCCTCTTGTTGTTGATGGACCTAATCCGCGATGTGATTCCGCCGGGCGTCATCAACGTGGTTACTGGCCCGGGAGGAGAGATTGGCAAGGCACTGGCTGCCAATCCTCGCATCTCGAAGATCGCATTCACCGGCGAGACCACGACGGGACGCCTGATCATGCAATACGCCTCGGAGCCGATCATCCCTCAGACACTGGAACTCGGCGGCAAGAGCCCCAACATCTTCTTCGCCGACGTGATGGACCAAGAGGATGACTTCTTCGACAAGGCACTCGAAGGCTTCGCGCTCTTTGCCTTTAACAAGGGTGAAGTTTGCACGTGTCCTTCGCGCGCGTTGATCCAAGAATCAATCTTCGACAAGTTCCTCGAGAAAGCAGTGGCCAGAGTCGCGAAGATCAAAGTCGGCAACCCGCTGGATCCTGCGACCATGATGGGTGCACAGGCCTCGAAGGACCAACTGGAGAAGATTTTGGGCTACATCAAGATCGGCAAGGAAGAAGGCGCCCAGTGTATGACAGGTGGCGAGCAGGCGCATCTTGGCGGTGATCTTGAGCAGGGCTACTATGTTGAGCCGACGGTCTTCACAGGACACAACAAGATGCGCATCTTCCAGGAAGAGATCTTCGGGCCGGTACTCTCGGTCGCAAAGTTCAAAGACCTCGAAGATGCCATTAAGATCGGCAACGACTCGATCTATGGTCTGGGCGCAGGCGTGTGGTCTCGGAACGGCACCGACGCATATCGCGTTGGACGTGAGATCCAAGCGGGACGTGTTTGGACCAACTGCTATCATGTCTATCCGGCTGGCGCTGCATTTGGCGGCTACAAGCAATCCGGGTATGGTCGTGAGACACACAAGATGATTCTGGATCACTATCAACAGACCAAGAACCTGTTGGTGAGCTACAGCCCGAAGGCTATGGGCTTTTTCTAGACGCATAGAGCATCGGCATTGCGGGGCAGAATTCAGCTTCTGTTCCGCAATGCCAGCTTCAGCCTCCGGTCACAAAATGTTGCAAGAGCTTCAAAAGCAAATGATTGGACGCAACCCAAGGCTATTCTGACCGGAAAAATGAACCGGCCTCTGCGGTTCAGGAGGGTCGCTTTGCCAGCCAGCATTTCTGCCTCAATCGCCGCTGCAACTTTGATTCGCCAGCTACAACATCGCCATGGGACTCTGCTGTTTCATCTATCGTGCGGTTGCTGCGACGGGACCGCGCCCATTTGTTTAAAACAAGACGATTTCCGCCTTGGTTCTCGCGATGTATTGCTCGGACAGGTTGCGGGCGTGCCGTTCTATAGCGGTGATAGCCAGGCAAAGTTATTGAGCGATGCGGAGTTGCTTATCGATGTTGTTGAGGGCGAAAGTGACAGCTTTTCCATCGAGGCAGGAGATGGAGTACGATTCATTCTCCGCACTCTTACTACTAAAAAGTCGATTTGAATCGACTCCCGCTCCGCGGTCCGGACGGTGTCGGCGAAGAAACTGTATCGATTCCAGTTCGCCGCCCGACTCCACGGCATACTCCGATCAGGTCCCGCGGTCTGATCAGGCGCGCCCTGATGCACGCCGCTGCGTTCGAAATTTGTGCCCGGAACTCTAGAATTGCCGTGATCACAGTTGCCCGGATGCGCGCTGCCGCTCCGCGGCGCATGGAGACGTCCACCTTGTCTTCTCGGAAATGAAATTCATCTTTGCACCATTTCTAACTCGCTGATTCCGTAGGCGAAGCAGACCCCATCGGCGGAAATAAGACAATTGGCCGTGGCCTCATTATTTTCTTGACAATCCGCTGAACAACTGGCACTTTCCCTAATAGCGGTAGAGCCCTAATAAAAAGCCGCCCTGCTTGGCACATTTGTTTCGACCAAGGAGGGCGGCGCTTTGTTTGCGCGTAGAATCTTATCTCTTTGTGCCCGTGTGCCCTTGCGACATGCTTGGGTCTTGCGCCATTTGGAGAGGAAGGAGTAATCCATGGTGCTGAATACCTCAGAAGCCGCGTCTGGAGTTGCACCCTCACGTGGCACTGCTACCCGGACTTACGACCTCATCGTGTTTGATCTGGATGGAGTGGTGATCGACTCGGTGGCAGACATTGTCGCGGCTGCAAATCATTGCCTGCGGGAGATGGGAAGCCCGGAGCGGGACCCGGCATTTGTTCGTGAATGTATTGGCGGAGGCGCCCGGAACCTGTTGCTACGGTGCCTCGACGAAGAGAAGAAAGAACGCATTGACGCAGCGGTGAAGATTTTTAAGAGTTATTACCTGGAGAATTGCACTAAGCACACTGTTCTGTTTCCCGGAGTTCTCGACGTCCTGAAGTATTACGCTGGTAAGAAAAAGCTGGCACTCGCCACTTTTAAACTCCGTTCAGCAACGATCCAGATACTCACCGAACTCGAGGCCATCCGCTACTTTGACGTGATCGTGACGGCCGACGACGTGCAACGGCCCAAGCCTGATCCGGAATGCGTGAACTACATCCTGAAAGCTCTCGATTGCAGCCGCGATGCCGCCATCATGATCGGCGACACACCGACTGACATCCTGACCGGGAAGAATGCCGGCATCGCAACCTGCGCTGTCTTGTACGGGATTGGAACGCTCGAAGAACTGAAGCCCTGCGAGCCCGATTTCATGGTCGAAAATATATTGGAACTGAAAGAGATTGTAGCCGTTTAGTTTGCCATTCGGACGGATGTCTGGATGGAAGGGAGTGAAAGCAATGGTAGATCTATCGCAGTTTGACAAGCATGCATTGGGGAAGGTGTTCGATCACTCGGTTCTCCCCAAGAACACGCAAGAGAAGGATATCCGGGAAGGCTGCCGCGAAGCGATCAAGTACAACTGCGCTGCCTTCTATAGCGCGAGTCACTTTTGGACGCCGATCGTCAAGGAAGAACTTGCCGGCACCGACATTCTGATCGGCACCGGGATCGACTTTCCCTGGGGCGTCTCGCCTTCGATTCTCAAGGCATTTGAAACCGAGCGCGCCGTGAAAGCCGGGTGCACTGCGGTGGACTCAATGATCAACGTGGGCCCGCTGAAGGATAAGCGTTTCCAGGTTGTCGAGCAGGAATTGAAGGAATTCAAGGCCGCTGCTGGTCCCGCCCTCACCAAGGTCATTCTGGAAGTCTGCTTCCTCAGCGATGAGGACATCAAGAATGCCTGCGGATTGATTGCCGCCGCGGGGATCGGTTATGCCAAGACCTCGAGCGGACAGTTTGAAGGCCCGACGATGGAACAGTTCCTTCTCATGCGCAAGAGTCTGGAAGGAACTCCCGTGAAACTGAAAGTGGCTGGGGTGAAGTTCCCGCGTCCGCAAAACGCCTATGCCTTCCTGATGGCAGGCGCTGATCTGATCGGCACCCGCGCGGCGCCGGCCATTATCGCAGCGCTCGACCAGATGAGGGAAATTGGACTGGTACCGGCACTGAAAACGCCAGCCAAGCCAGAGCCTGTACACGCTTAGCCAGAGGCCGCGTGGCCTTGCGTCACGCGGCATCAAGGAGTTCTTATGGTGGATCTTTCGCAATTTGACAAGTGGTCTCTGGGAAAGTTGTTCGATTACGCTATCCTTCCCAAAAATACGCAGGAAAAAAATATCCGGGAGGGCTGCCGCGAGGCTGTCAAGTACAACTGCGCTGCCTTCTACAGTGCGAGTTATTTATGGACGCCAATCGTCAAGGAAGAACTTGCCGGCACCGACGTTCTGGTCGCTACGGGGATCGGTTTTGCCTTTGGTGTCGTCCCTTCGGCTGTCAAAGCGTTTGAAACCGAACAAGCTGTGAAAGCCGGTTGTACCTCGGTGGACATGGTCATGAACGTGGGCGCGTTGAAAGACAAGCGTTTCGAGTTGGTCGAGCAGGAATTGAAGGAGTTCAAGACTGCTGCGGGTCCGGCACTGACCAAGGCCATTCTGGATACCTGTTTCCTCACCGATGAAGACATCAAGAATGCCTGCGGTTTGCTGGTAGCTACCGGTATGGACTACATGAAGACCTCGACCGGACAGTTTGAAGGTCCCACGATGGAGCAGTTCCTCTTGGCCCGCAATTGCCTCAAGGGGACCGGCGTGAAGCTGAAGGTGGCTGGGGTGAAGTTCCCGCGCCCGCAGAACGCATACGCCTTCTTGATGGCGGGTGCCGACTTGATTGGGACTCGCGCCGCGCCAGCCATCATCGACGCGCTCGATCAGATGAGGGAAATTGGACTGGTACCGGCCTTGAAGCCGGCATCTGCCCGTCAGGAACATGTACACGCGTAGCGACACAGGCTCCAGGGCTTGAGCCGTGCAGCGCTGCGGAGGGAAGAAGGAATCATGAAAATAGGAGATGTGGATCTAAGCAAGGCGTCATTGGCCCAGATGATGGATTTTTCGGCGCTCAACCCCCAGGTAAGCGAGGACGATATCCGCGAATGCTGTAAGATTTCGCTCCTTTATAACTTCAAAGGATTTCATTCGAATCCAGTATGGATGCCCCTTGTTGCCCACGAACTGGACGGCAGCGGCATCGAGACCGGATGCCTGGTGAGCTTCCCATTCGGCACCAATCCTACCGAGACGAAGGTAATGGAAGCCAAGGCTGGGGCCAAACTGCTTCATGGCAAGCCCTGGGTCATCGACATGGTGACGAGCGTTGGCAAGCTCAAAAGCAAAGACTACAAGTACTACAAGACGGACATCGCCGAAGTCGCCAAGGTGGCCCATGACGGTGGTGCCGAATGTAAGGCAATTCTTGAGGTTGGTCTGCTGACAGACGAGGAACTCAAGATTGCCTGTGAACTGGCTTCCGAAGCCGGCGCAGATTGGGTCAAAAGTTCCACAGGACGCGAAAAGGGGCCAACTCTATTGCAGGTAAAGCTGATGCGCAAGTATGCGCCTCCGCATGTGAAGCTGAAGGTGGCGGGTACGGGCAGTTTCTGGACCCCGATGGTTGCCCTGGGCTGTCTCCTGGCCGGTACAACCAGGATCGGAACCAGAAGCGCACCTTGGATTGTGGATGAACTATCCATGCTGGGAGAAGAGCTGGCGGCTGGTAAGCCGGCGTGTGAAGCTGTAGCGAAGTAAGAAGCACCGCGTTAGCACCGAAAACTGACAACGAGAGGGCATTATATGGGTAAGTATCTAGTCGGTATCGATGAAGGCACAACAGGATGCAAAACTTGCGTCTTCGACATTGAAGGCAATTTAATTGGCAGCGACTATCGGGAGTATCCGTGCTACTACCCCAAAGCAACCTGGGTTGAACAACTTGCGGAAGACATTACCCCCGCGCTCTTCGACTCCTGCAAAGCCGCCATTGCCAATTCGAAAATTGACCCTAACGAAATTATTGCCGTTGGACTCTCCAGCCAGGGAAGCGTGACCGGGCCGGTGGACAAGAACGGCAAGTTGCTGCGGTCGTTCATCGGCTGGCAGGATCTCCGCGGCGCGGAAATGAAGGATGAGATAGAAAGCAAGATCAGCCGCGAGGATTTCTACAAGATCACCGGCGATCCCATGCCATGGGGAATCTTCTCCTTCAGCAAAACTCTCTGGGTCCGGAAAAATCAACCCGAGATCTGGGACAAAACTGCAATGTTAACTACGAACCAGGACTACTTCCTGCGGGAGTTTGGCGCCGAAGGGTATTGGACTGACCTCTCTTCCTCAAGCCGCGCTTCTCTGACGGATGTCGATAACCACGTCTGGAGCAAGAAGATCATGGATCTGTTCGACCTTGACGTGAATAAGCATCCTAAGATCGCCGACGGCGGGCAGCCGGTCGGAAAGGTTCCCAAGCATGTTTCCGAAAAGACGGGCCTGCCGGTGGGAACCCTGTTGTGCGTCGGCGCTCATGATCAGAACTGCTCCACCTTTGGTTGTGGTGCGGTGGAGGACGGCGACTGCGCCATGGTGCTCGGTACCTTTGGGTCCTGCTTCGTGGTCTCCGGCAAGCCGCTGCGCGACCCCAACAAGGTGTTAGTGGTAAAAGGCAACGTGGGCCCGAAGAACTGGACGATTGAAGGCTTCGCGATTGCCGCCGCCAGCAGTTTCCGTTGGTATCGCGACACTTTCTGCGAGTTGGAAAAGGCAGCCGGCAAAGTGATCGGCAAGGATCCCTACCAACTGATCGATCAGGAGATTATGCGGTCTCCGGCGGGTGCCAATGGTATTACCTTCCTCTCCTACCTGCAGGGAGCGGCGGGTCCACGGGCCAACAACAATGCCAAGGGTGTATTCGTTGGCATGAATCTAGGCACCAGCCAGGCTGACATGGCGCGCTCCGTCATGGAAGGCATCTGCTTCGAGATGCGGGACATCCTGGAAGCCCAGAAAAAGGCAGGAACCAAAATCAAAGCGATCCGCCTCACCGGCGGCGGCTCCAAGTCTCCCCTCTGGGTGCAGATGCAAGCTGACATCTATCAGCAGCCCATCCATGTACTGCAAACGTCTGAGACCGGTACCCTGGGAGCAGCGTTGTATGCCGGCGTGGGAGCGGGAGTTTACAAGAGCTACAAGGAAGCGGTTGACATCGCGGTGCACGTGACCAAGGAATACACGCCGAATCCCAAGCTGGCCGACGTGTACAACGATGGATACGAGCGCTTCGTGAAAACCTATACGGCTTTGACCGACGGTGGAATTTTCTAAAGTCGAGGGAGGTCCAGAATGATTGTTATTAACGGCGCTGAGTATAGTTCGGCGACATTGGCTGGAATGATTGATTATGCCATCCTCGACCCTGACACAACCGAGAGTGTCATCCGGGAGGCCTGCAAAACAGGAATCCAGTACAAGTTCAAGGGAGTTCATCCCAATCCTTACTGGGTTCCCCTGGTTGCCGACTTACTGGAAGGCACTGGCATTGAAACTGGCGCAGTACTTAGTTTTCCCTTCGGAGCCAATCCCACCTCGTTCAAGGTTCATGAGGCGAAGGAGATGGTAAAGGTTCTGAAAGGGCGCCCGGCGTGCATCGATGTAGTTACCAACATCGGAAGACTGAAAAGCAAGGACTATGCCTTCTATACCGATGATATTGCCGCGGTGGTTGCAGTCGGGCACGATGCTGGGCTGGAAGTTAAGTCCATCCTCGAGGTTGCCCTTCTGACCGACGACGAGGTCAAGGCTGCCTGTGAGTGTGCAGTAAAGGCCGGTGTCGACTTCGTCAAGTGCTCTACCGGGCGCGGGGGCAATCCTGCAATCAAGCACGTACGGATCATGCGCCAGACAGTCCCGTCGAATGTAGGAGTGAAATTCTCAGGATACGGCTCTTACAACCCAGCACAGTTGACCATTATGGCGATCGCTGCTGGGGCTACGCGCCTTGGTACCAGAAGAGGACCTCAAATCATAAGCGAAATAGAAAAATATTTCAGTGACATGTCCGTGAACGAGGCTGAATTACCTGCGTTGGCTCATCGTTCCTGAGCCGGCAGGAAAGTAAGTGCATGACGAGGTTTGGGTGCCCGTCCACAATGGGCGCGCACCCAAACTGGAATTGACAATTGCCGGGAAATGAAAATTGTCGCAGAGCAGGGGAAATGGACTAACTCACAAAGTCCGGAGGTGAAGTGTACGCAATTGCCATGGACCGTTATTTTGTGAATTTTTTGGAACGTTGAAACTTCCTCTGTTCGGCGATGGCGTGGTTGCCAACGTTCTCTTAAACAAGTTAAAGGGGCAGAATAGCGGTTGAATCGTGATCGCCTGGGGATGGGGTTTTCGAAGAGACCGCCGGAGTTTTCATCAGACTCGTGGTTGGCGGCCTTACCCACCTGGACACCCGCGGCGTTTGCCCTACCACCGGCGGGCGCAACTCCCTGGAGCCACGCTCCCGGATCGGCTGCCGTGCTTCTGGCCCACTCGTCAGCGGTGTCCGGGGCAGGCTTGTCCATCTGCCGCATTGGGCTGAAACACCTGCCCTGGGAGTAAGAGTTGGCATTCTTGCCAACGTTTCTGCGATCCGAAACATTTTGTCGAACAGCGTGACGGAAATCTGTTGACCGCCATGCGGGTTGTGCTGTCTTTCCACTGGTTTACGCAGGCGTTCCGCCGGCTGGTTTGCAATCTGTCCAGGGTTTGTAAATCTGGGGCGTTGTGTTTGTGCGACAGGTCAATCGCTCGGGGGTCCGGCTGGATGTTGTATGAGTCCAAATCGTGACCTTACATAAATGGGATTTGACTCGAAGCTGGTAGTTCAAGGGATGCAGGGGATTTGAGATTCGGGAAGGTCTGTACAAATTGCGAGCATATATGTTTTGAGATAAGACGGAGAGGAAACTTATATGAAAAAATCCATTGTTTTGCCGGGAAAGTACATCCAAGGGAAGGGTGTGATCTCCGAACTAGGCAGTTATGTGAAGATGCTAGGAAAGAAACCTGCCGTTGTCTGGGGCAAGCGTACGAGACAGGCGGTTCATGACGCATTGGCTGCGTCCCTCAAAGAGGCGCAGCTTGATTTGTTTGAAGTACTTTTTAACGGTGAGTGCACAAAAGAAGAGGCTCACAGGGTACTGGCGGTCGCAAAAGAAGCTGGCTGTGACGCCATTGTCGGAGTAGGCGGAGGAAAGCTTATCGACACCGCAAAGGCAGCCGCCGCAACGGGAAACCTGCCGATGATTATCGTCCCGACAATTGCATCCAACGACGCCCCGACCAGCGCATGTACGGTTTGGTATAACAACGAAGGGGAGTGTACTGGTTTTGATTTCTGGAATTACAATCCAAACATAGTTCTGGTTGACACAGGCATTATTGCTGATGCTCCCGTACGTTACCTAATTGCAGGAATTGGTGATGCTCTGGCTACGTGGCCGGAAGCAAACGCCGCGTCTAAGTCCCACGCGGTTTCTTGCGCCGGAGGAGTTCAGACCATGACTGCCCTGAATATGGCAAAGCTCTGCTTCGATATGATCATGGAATTTGGATTAGAAGCAAAGAGCGATGTCGAGAACCATGTGGTTACCCCTGCTCTGGAAAAAGTGATCGAAGCAACTACTCTGCTGTCCGGAGTGGGCTGGGAGAGCGGAGGACTTGCCTGTGCGCATGCGATCGCCAATTTCCTGCCGGTGTTCCATGAGACGCATGGGTTCATGCACGGTGAGAAGGTGGCATTCGGGTTGATCAGCCAGATTTGTCTGGAAGAAGATTTGTCCTCGGATGAGATGTACAAAATTGTGGATTTCATGATTCAGGTGGGATTACCCGTAACGTTTGAAGATCTAAAGATGCAGGATGTCAGCAGAGAAAGGATTATGGACTTCGCGAAGATTGCCGCAGCCGAAGGTTCGTTCATCCATAACCACAATTTCAAGGTAACGGCGGATAGTGTTTTTGATGCAATGATTGCCGCCGATTCGCTGGGGAAGCGAAGGAAGGCATTACATTCGAACTGAGTCTCAAATGAGGCGTCAGTTTTTAGGACGGAGGCGCACGGTGACGGTGATGATCCCATGAGTTCCCCTGGTTCTAGAGCGCCGCGTTGAACTACCGCGATAGGTACCTTCTGTGCTTGACATAAGGCCACATACAGGGTACTTTCGTTGCAGCGGTAGAGCCCTCATACAGAACCGCCCCCTCATTTGCCTCACTGCGAATGAGGGGGCGGTTTTTTGTGCGCGTAAGACTTGAGTCTTTACGGTAAGCGGGCCATACGACACTTAACGATAAAGGAGTTTTAACCATGCCTGATCCTTCGATAGTCGCACCTGAAGTCGCGTCTTCCAGCAGTGTGCCCAGCATTGGCCCAAGTAAAGAATGCGCACGATTTGACCTTGGAAGTAGCGTAGCAATCGACGAGCCGGGAGGAAACGCCCGGCGAGCGGGGACCCAACGCGCCATCCACTGCACTCTTTCCAGCCTCGTGGGGGCAGTCGCCGCCAACGGACGAATCAATGTGATTCAGGGTGACGAAGAGTACTTCCACCGGGCTGAACATTTCCCGATCTCATTCGATACCCTGCAGTTGCTGCTCCAGCAAACGCGCCATGTCGGGGTTACCCCCGAATTCCGCAAGGTGATTGATTGCTTCCATGCCGGCAAGGACGAGATTCCCGCTGGCTTTCGTGTAGAACTTCGAATGGAGAGCGAGGGCGCGCTCCGGTTGGACCTGGTTCGCGACATTTCCTACGGCGGCAATGGCGTCAAGCGTCCCACCCATGTGCTGTTCTCCGCTGATTCGGCGAACCCCTACGAGGTGGAACCGATCAAGGCGATGATCGCCAATTTAACCTGCAATCCCGGTATCATCTACGATCTGTTCATCAACAATCCGAAGGCTAATCTCGGACATCGTTTCAACACTCGCGATGAGGTGATGAAGGAGTTGGGCACCATCCTGGGACCGGGTTGCGATATTAGCGTGGAGTTGAATAATCCCTTCGCAAAGTCTGAGCAGGAACTACTCGACGAGGCGTATCACTTCCAGGAATTGCTTTCCGAGTACAGGGTCGTGATCAAGGTTCCGCACACGGGGCCAGTCAACGCGGAGAACATGGGGCAACTCCTCACCGGCAACAAGAAGTTCAGCAAGCGTTATGACCAGGTGGAGACCGCGGATGCCTTCCGTGGGCACAACCTGGCTCTGCTGCTCCGCGAGCATGGCTTTCGCGTAAACTTCACGCTGATGTTCGAGCCTTACCAGACTATGCTTGCACTACAAGCCAAGCCGTATTTCATCAATAGCTTCGTCCGCCATCGCGCCATGCAATCCAAGCTCATGCAGCGTGGGCTGGACCTGTATGCCGTCAGTGGAGAACCAAAGTTTCTCGAAGAAATCCGCACTGTGCTTGTGGAGAAGGATTACCTGCCTCCCGAGGGAAGCACTCTCGACTTGCTGGAAGTCAAACGCATCGCTGAGCACATTTTGCGTTACCGCAAATTCCGGTCGCCGGAAGGATCGGATGGATTGGATTCAGTGCGCCACAATCTCCGCCTGCTGCGGAACGTCAACCTGCCGGATACTCGCCTGATCATCTGCAGCATGGAAGGTGAGAGCAATTTCCCGGACATCGATGAATTGTTGGCCGACAGGGAATACGAGGACGTGATGGATCGGGTTGTAGTAACCGCCGAACCAAATTACCTGGCGCAGTTCACAACCTGCAACCAGGTGATCTCTTACCAGAGACGCTTTCTCAATGCTGCGAAAGGGCAGGCATAGGAACGCGTCCGTAACGAAGCGGGCCACATCGTGTGCGCCTGCTCTGGCTCCGCCGCAGGTTAGTTTGCACGCTTTGCCATGCTCGTGCGCAAGGCAAAGCGTGCTGGCGGAGGCTGGGTCGCAAATGCGCATGTTCCTGGAACAGCGCGCTTGAGATGGATGGCGGCGCCACGTATTGCGCGGAACCAAAGACGGGTTGTGTTCCGGCGTTAGTGTTTATACCGTTCTTTTCTTTTCGCCTTTGGAAGAAAGGCAGAAAGGCAGTCTCTTGCATGGCAGCCAATATTCTTGAAGAACAGACAAGCCAGGCAGTTGCGATCGACCAGCTTTGCGTCGACACGATCCGGACGCTTTCCATCGATGCGATTCAAAAGGCGAACAGTGGGCATCCGGGAGCGCCGATGGGGCTGGCGCCGGTGGCTTATGTGTTGTGGGACCGTTTTCTGCGGCATAGTCCGACAAATCCGCGGTGGCCCAATCGCGACCGCTTTGTGCTCTCCGCCGGACACGCCTCGATGCTGCTTTACTCCATGCTGTACTTAACCGGCTATGACCTTCCGCTTTCCGAGATCGAACGCTTTCGCCAACTCGGCTCCCGGTGTCCAGGGCATCCCGAATACGGCGTCGCGCCCGGCGTTGAGACCACGACTGGGCCGCTTGGCCAAGGCGTGGCAAACTCGGTGGGCATGGCGATTTCCGAGCGCTGGCTGGCGGCCCATTTCAACCAGGGCGAAGACCAGATCGTCGATTACCGCGTGTATTCCATCTGCTCCGATGGCGACCTGATGGAGGGAATCTCGCACGAGGCAGCGGCGCTAGCTGGACATCTGAAACTCTCCAACCTGATCTGGCTTTATGATTCAAACCACATCAGCTTGGACGGTCCCACCTCGCTCTCATACAGCGACGATGTGGAGGCTCGCTTCCGGGGCTACCACTGGAATGTGCTGACGGTGGCGGACGCCAACGACCTTGGGGCGCTGGATGCGGCAATCCGCGGTGCACAAAAGGAACCCGGGCAGCCCACGCTGATCATCGTGCACAGCCACATCGGGTACGGCTCGCCCAACAAGCAGGACAAGAGCGCTGCGCATGGTGAACCCCTCGGTGCGGAAGAGGTGAAAGCCGCCAAGCGTTTCTACGGCTGGCCGGAGGAGGCGCAATTCCTTGTTCCCGAAGAAGCGAGCAAGCATCTGCGACAGGCCGTCGAGCGTGGCAAGCAGCAGGAAGCTGCGTGGCAGGCAAGGTACGATGTCTGGGCGAAGAAGAATCCAGCGCTGGCCAAGCAGTGGGAGGCGATTGTTTCCGGCGCACTGCCCGAAGGCTGGGATAAGGATGTGCCGGTCTTTCCGGCGGACGCCAAGGGCCTTGCCACCCGCGAAGCTGGCCACAAGGTGATGAACGCAATCGCTGGGAACCTTCCCTGGCTGGTAGGCGGTTCGGCCGACTTGGCTAGTTCGAACAAGACCAAGATTACGGGCTCGACTAACTTCAGCAACTCGGATTACGCAGGCCGGGTAATGAATTTTGGCGTGCGGGAGATGGGCATGGGTGGCATCCTCAACGGCATGGCCGCCAGCGGGTTGCGCGTCTTCGGCGGGACATTCATGGTCTTCAGCGACTATATGCGCGGGGCAATCCGTCTGGCTGCGCTGATGGAACTGCCGGTCAGCTACGTCTTTACTCACGACTCAATCGCGGTGGGCGAGGACGGCCCGACTCATGAACCGGTGGAACAGATCGCCTCGCTCCGCCTGATTCCAGGCCTGCGCGTGATCCGTCCGGCGGACGCCAACGAAACCGCAGTGGCCTGGAAGTTGGCTATCGAGGGCACGAAACATCCCACGGTGCTCGCGCTGACCCGGCAGGCGGTGCCAACCTTTGACCGCACCAAGGTTGCCAGCGCTGAGGGCGTTCGCCGGGGAGCCTATGTCCTCAGCGACACGAAGGGCGCGCCGGATGTAATCCTGATCGGCACCGGCAGTGAGTTGTCGCTGGCGGTCGATGCGCAGGTACAGCTCGCGGCCGAGGGCATCCAGGCGCGAGTTGTCAGCATGCCATGCCAGGAAATCTTCGAGGAGCAGAGCGCCGAGTACAAGCAAAGCGTGTTGCCTTCATCGGTTCGAGCGCGGGTCGCCGTCGAGGCGGGAATCCCGATAGGCTGGGAGCGCTACGTTGGGCTGGAAGGCCGCATCGTTGGCCAGAAAACCTTCGGCGCCTCGGGACCCGCAAAGACAGTGTTCGAGCATTTCCACTTCACTGTGGAGAACGTGGTGCAGCATGTCAGAGAGTCCATTGCCGCGGTGAAAGCCGTCGCGGACAAGAGTCTCTCCGCAAAACGTCCGGCGAGAAAGAAGTGCGCTACCAAGCTGGACTCGGCGAAGAAGTAACCTAAGCGAAAATTGCCAACGCAACGGATCGCGATGGCAAGTGGATAGATTTCCGGAAGAAAAAACAGCTTCCCGGTTGAGCAGGCCGGATCTTCGCCGGCCTGTTCAGGAAACTGCTGCGAGCCTACCCGTTATGCGGGCGGGCTCGTTTCTTTGCGGGAAGAATGGCGCCAGCCCCAAGAGCGCGGCGAACTCAGGGCTTCCCGTGGCTGCCAAGGCGCAACCGAAGACGCGAGGGCGGGAATCATGGTTGTTGTACCCCGTCGAGCCTGTAGCAACACTCGGCACCATGGGTGAGATTGGTGTTTTTGCAGGAGTCCTGGTCTTGCAAACGACGAACGGGGTTGAGCGCTTGCCGCCCAAGGCCGCCCCGCGAAAGACCTTATAGGAGGCAATCCCGCGGGCCGGCGGACAAATCGACCGTCAACTGGGTGTTCACCGGGGTGGGGATGAGTCCGATGACCCTGACGGGAGGGACTCCGCCGATTTCACCGTGATGGTCGCGGCGTCACCGTTCCAGTAGTAATCGGTGTCCCAGCCGCCGTCAAAGACGCCGATCATGGCCGTATAAGTTTCGGCGGCCTGCGAACTGGGCACGCTCCACCTGTAGGCGTACGAGCGGGACTGGCCGGCGCTGAAGTTCTGCCCGCTCCAGACGTTGGTGACCACAGCGTTGCCTCCGCTGTCGAATACCTGTAGTTCGACGTTGCCGTTGGTGAGGCTCGATGTCCCAGTCTCCTTCACCGTGAACGCAATGTTCGTGGATGAACCCTGCGCCGGGTCGGATGGAGTAGCCGTGGCCGACGCGGTGAAGACAAGCGACGAATTGACGACGATGCTCGCGGCCGAGCTGTTCCAACTCCACGTTTGCCCAGTGGCGCTCGAGACACCTACGGCGATGGAAAAGGTTCCGGAGGTAGCTGGAGTGAATGACAGGGCGTATTGGCGGGACTGTCCAGCGGTAAAGCTCTGGCCGGTGAAGCTGCGCGAAGCGACCGTGTTTCCTCCCGGATCGAGGGCCAGAAGCTGCACGCTTCCGTTAGTCAGCGTATTGGCCTTGCACTCGACCGTTGCGGTGGCCGTAGTGGCGACCCCTTGCGTGTCTGGATTGGGGGTAGCCTTGGCCGTCGTGGTGAAGGTGGGCGGGAGGATGGGCGTGGCGGCGAGCGGGGCCGAGTTGGGACTGGTACCCGCCTGGTTTGCGGCCGAGACCACGTAGTAGAAGGTAGTCCCGTTGGTCAGTCTGCGGTTCGTGTAAGTGGTGGGGGACGGAACCTCGACCTTGCCCAGGGTGGTGTAAGGCCCAACGCTGGTCCGGGCACGCTTGACCGTGTAGACGGTGGCGCCGCCGCCCGCATTCCAGGTGAGCGTGACCGTCCCGCTGCCTACGGTGGCCGCGAGTCCGGTGGGCGCCGGGGGCTTGGAGAGCGTAGATCCCGCCGGAACCACAAATAGGGTGATGCTCTGCGAGGGAACGGTGGTGGCGATAGTGTTGGCGGCGACCGGCAGGTTGGCCAGATGAGTAATGGAGGTCTGCGAGGCGGAGTTGATCTGCCATGCTTCCGCCTGGCCCGCGGTGGCAAAGTTGGCGAGGCTGACGGTGACCGGGGTGCTTCCCTGCTGCTTGTTGATGACCATGACGGTCAGCGCGCCATCGGACTGGCGCACGGCGGCAAAGGCCGAAAGGTTGTCGGGATTGGGCACGGTGGCCGCCACGCTGAGGTCGCCGAAGGTGGAGCGGTTGCCGTCGTAGTTGCGATAGATCTGGCTGGCGAGCGAGGTGACGTAATAGCTTCCCGTATTCGAGTTCTTGGCGACGGTCCAGCGGGTCGCCAGGTCAAGCCCCTCACGGCCGTAGATACCAAGAACATCGGCCTGGGTGGTGGCGCCGTTTAGATTTGGTTCGTCGCCCCAGTTGTACTCGGTGCAGCCGATCTCGAGACCGGGATAGTACTGGTCCACCATAGCCTTCACCGTGGGGATCCAGTCGAGCACCCGGCCGTTGATGCCGATGTCGCCATACCAGGAGGGATCCTGGAAGGTCGGATCCCAGAGGATCCGCGTCTCCTGATTGCGGATGAGCTGCCCGCTGAGAGAATCGTCGCCATCGTCCGGGATGGCATTGTAGAAGTGAGCGGTCAGGATGTCGATGAGCTTGGTCCCGGTATGCTGCTGGTAGGCATAGAGCTTCTGCAGCAGCCACGGGTAGTAATAGGTGTGATCGTGGGTGTTGTAATCCGAGTTCGCTGGGCCGAGTCCGTTGGCCTGATCGAAGCCACTGTAATACATCGCCCACCAACTCCACTCCTCGAAGGCGGCGATTTTGGCAGTGGGATCGGCGGCGCGAATCGCCTTGGCATAGGTGACGATCTTGGCGAAGAGCTCGTCGTAGGTGGCTGGGCCGGGGTGCACGTCGCGATGGGTGGAATACCACAGCGACGGTTCGTTATCAAGGATGTAGTACTTGATGCCGGTGGCGCCGGTGGCAGAACCGAGTTCCTTTACGAAATGTTCGACCCATGCCTGCTGAATAGCCGCGCTGTTGCCTACGCCTGTATCGTGCGGATCATTGCCCGTGATGTCGTTGCCGGTGGAGGCGCTGACACCGTTGCCGGCGTCGGGATTCCAGGGATCGGTGGACTGCTGTGCCCCGTACTTTTTCACCGAGAAGCCCTCGAGGGTGCTTCGATCCGGGCCAAGGTTGGCCAGGTAGTCGATCATCGGGATGGTGAACATCGGCTCGGCTCCGTTGCCAGCCGAGCGCGTGGTGGATACATAGGCATCGGCCGAGCCGCCCGGGGTGCCGCTGCCGTCTGAGTAGGTCTCGAAGTACCAGTCGGCGCCCGCCGAGTGGCCGTCGATTTGCCAGTTATAGCGTGAGGTGGCGTCTCCTCCCCAGCGGTTGAGCGGCGCGTTCAGGGCAGCAATGTCCTGTTCGTTGCCATAGGCAATGCCGTAGATGTTGGGGCTGATCGGATGACGGTTGCTGCTGGCGTCCACGTCCACCGATGTGGCAGGATTCTGCGCCACGGCCTGTGCTGCCGCAGGCTCCGCTCTTCGCTCGGGCTGTCCATCCCTCTGCCGCGGATAGGGTGCGGCGGATACGCGGTTGTGAGCGGGCGCCTGCGCCAGCATGACCGGCCCGGGCTGCGCGTCCGGCATTTCCTGCGCCCAGGAATGGAGCGTGAAGGGTAGGACAGCGCTGAGGATCACGAGCAGCGTAGAAGACAGCTTGGGCACGGGAGCGCTCCCTCTTGAAATTGAAAGGCACCAATTTCGGAAGTTCGATCTCAGCTGTTGGGTCGTGCCTGACTTTCACCCTTACAGAAGTCCATCTTGACATCAATCTTTCAAAGTTGAAAGTCCGGTGCCCCGGATTGTCACTGGAGCAGCGGTACTGCTCTCTGCCTCCTGCATGAAAGCATCGCCCAGCTCGATCGGGTACTGAGCGTGTACGATCAATTTCTTAAGTGAGGCCACCGCGAACTGCTTCGAGAGCGGGTATTTATTCAAAACCGCTCTCCGGTAGACCGGAACACGGGTTGTGCTATCGCGGTAATTACATGCACCGCGTCGCCATTTTTAACCACCGGCTCGCTGCCCTTGACGACGGCAATGCCGCATTCCGCTGGCGAAATTCCGTGCACGGCAACCAGAAGCACATGGGGAGCCGATGGATGTGTCTTCTACAACTTCTTAGCTGAAACCCTGACCGGAGGCCCAGGCCCCGGTTCTTGAGGCCTGGGAAAACACGAACCTACCCTTTTGCAAACATCTGCTTGATCCCGCGAAGGGCTTGGCGGGTGCGTTCTTCGTTCTCGATCAGGGAGAAGCGGACGTGGCCGTCGCCGTGGTCCCCGAAGCCGATGCCTGGGGAGACGGCTACCTTGGCTTCATTCAAGAGAGCCTTAGAAAACTCCAGCGATCCAAGCTTCCGGTATTTCTCCGGAATCCGCGCCCAGACAAACATCGTCGCCTTGGGCAAAGCAACCGGCCAGCCTAGTTTGGTAAGCCCGTCTACGAGCACGTCGCGGCGCTTGCGGTAGGTCTCGCATATCTGTTGGACGCAGTCTTGAGGGCCTTCAAGGGCATGGATGGCCGCAACTTGGATGGGAGTGAAGGTGCCGTAGTCGAAATAACTCTTCAATCGCGCCAGGGCATTGACCAGCTCCGGGTTGCCGACCATGAATCCGACCCGCCAGCCGGGCATATTGTAGCTCTTGGACAGGGTAAAGAACTCCACGGCCACGTCCTTGGCGCCGGGAACCTGGAGGATACTAGGCGGCTTGTAGCCGTCGAAGGCGAGGTCAGCGTAAGCCAGGTCGTGGATTATGTGGAAGCCGTATTCCCTGGACAGCTCGACGAGGCGCGCGAGAAACGGCAGGTCCACACATTCGGTCGTCGGATTCGAGGGGAAATTGACGATCAGCGCCTTGGGCCGCGGCGTCATGCGTGGGATCAGGTCCTCGAGTTGCGCCAGGAACTCCTCGTGGTCGTGGATGGGCACACTGACCACGTGCGCTCCGGCGATCACTGGGCCATAAATATGGATGGGGTAGCTGGGATTAGGCACCAGCACCGTGTCACGCGAGTCCAGAATGGCCAGGCAGAGGTGGGCAATGCCCTCTTTCGAGCCGATGGTGACGATGGCCTCGGTGTTGGCGTCAAGATCGACGTCGTAACGGTTCTTGTACCAGTTGCAGATGGCCTTGCGCAGGCGCGGCAGGCCTCGGGAAACCGAGTAGCGATGGGTGACGGGCTTGAGCACCGCCTCGATGAGCTTGTCCACGATGTGTTTTGGGGTGGCCCCGTCGGGGTTGCCCATGCCAAAGTCGATGATGTCCTCGCCACGGTGACGGGCGGCCATCTTCATCTCACCGGTGATGTTGAAGACATAGGGGGGCAGGCGCTGGATTCTGCTGAACTGTTCCATCAAAATAGTGTACGGCAAGCCGGCGGAATACGCTGTGCGAAGACGACGCTGAGGCAGGACAATTCGAATGAACGACCGGTTAGGCGGCCACTCTCTTTCAGTAAGAAAGATGCGCTCCACGACCTGTCATGAGGCCGGTGGTGATTATCGCCGTGAAAGACCAGCTATACGTGTAATATCTGCAACTTGCAGAGCATGGTTGCAGCTCAGAACTGCCCAGGAGCGACAAGGAACCCGTATTGTTGTACGGGTGTTGCACGAAGGCTTCGGGACCATACAAGCATGAGCGGAGCAAATAAGCCGGAGACAGTAGGACGACAATCCGGCGACCTGCCCGCGGCTGTGCTTCCGCCAACATTTCCTTGAGTATTTCCAGTCTCGTTTCTCCCCGGCCCTGGATTCGGGAAGCCCATAGGTTGCTGCTCGTCAGGCGGTGCTGGGCCCTCTATCGAGATCATCGTCCCATCCAGCCGTGACTACCCTAGTTTCACTCAGCAGCGCACCATTCCCGGGTGGGACTCTCCCGACCGCCGTTCCAGCTTCAGTGTGAAGATGGCTCGTTTCATGCCAGTGGGTCAGTTTTCGGATTGCCTGCCTGAACGAAGCCGCTGGCGCAATGGACGTTGCAGACAGCGGTTGTGTTGCTACGGACGTAGGATTCACTTGGGCCGTTTGATTAGTCGTGTAACACAACGCTGACCAGTGAACTATGAACATGCATTCCGCTGCCGTTGTAGTTGATGAAACCCAACTCCCGGAAGCGGTTCAGAAAGAAGCTTACCCTCGAGCGGGTGGTGCCGATCATCTCGGCGAGTGTCTCCTGGCTCATCTTCGCAATAATCGGTACAGGCTTGGAATCCTGACCAAAGTTGGCCATCAGCAGTAGCAGCCGTGCGAGGCGCTTTTCGCTGGAATTAAATAAATGATCGACCAGATCGGCTTCCATACGGATGTTGCGGGAGAGCAAATGCGCGAGAAATTGGTCGGAGAACCCAGATTCACTTTGGAGCAGGCCGAGCATGACCGTCTTTTCGATCCGAACGATGGTGCTGGATTGAAGCGCGCTCGCCGTGCAAATGCGAAGTGGCTGGCCCGCCAGGGCACCTTCGCCGAAAAAGCTTTTCTCCGGAAGGCATGCAATGACAGCTTCCTTGCCGCTCGTCGAGACAACGGTGAGTTTCACCTTGCCGCTCTGGATGTAGAAGACTGCATCGGCCAGATCGCCTTGCGAAAAAATGGAGTCCTCGGTCAGGCATTCGCGTGCCGATTTCCCCGCCAAAATCTTGGTTAGCAGAATCTGAAGATCGAATGCAGGCCCCTGGTCCGGCAATGCGTCAGTCTTCTCCGAAGCGATCTTTAACTTACGATTCGCGGCCGAAGGCAATGGAAAGGTTAGGCCATCCGGAAACCTGGATAGCGTACTCGTGATCGTGCCGCAATTAGTCGCCATCTTCGATACCTTTCAATTCTGCAGAGTGTGCGTATGCGTCAATCGTTACGATGTCTCTAAAACCAAGATACAAGATCAGAAAGAAGACGGAATCAGCGAACACTGGTATTGCTGTAGGCATTCTCACGTGAACTTTGTAGGGCTTTTCTTACGCTTGAACATTGATCGAAACAAATGTGCGTTATGGCACGAGGGTGGAAGTGCGACACTGCTCTTTACCGCATGGATTCGTGACGCGCGTTCGATAGCCGTTTACAGTGCTTTCGCCGGGGGGATGCCGAAGACAGGAACCCGTGCTCTCCCAGCTTTGAGAGCAACTCTTGCATGACCTCGTCAAAGAATTCGTCGAAGGTCTGTGATCAGTTTCTATTCTGGTCTCGTGCGGGCATTGCGCCGCCCATTATTTTCCTGATTGCCGGCACCAGTTCTTCGGGAGCGCTGTTCTTGTTGACATAGGCGTCCGCTCCGGCCCGCAGACAGCGTGACGCATACTGATTTTCAGGCTGGACACTCACCATGATCACAGGAAGTTGCGGGTACAGGTGCTTTACATCCTGCAGTACGTCCAGCCCGCTGCGTCCAGGCATGTTGATGTCAAGCAGGAGGACGCCATATTGAGATTTGGCGAGTTGGGTCAGCACCTCATCCCCGTTGGCGGCTTCTGAAAACTGTGCACCTGAAAAAGCATCAGCCACAATCTCTCTCAGGCCACGGCGCACGTTCGCGTGATCATCTGCTATCAGGATATACATCGTTGTTTCCGCTTCCTGGGCCGCACATTCGGTCTGAATCCACGTTACCGAAGGGACGAAGGAATAGAAACCAGCGAAAACCGTGATTCATGTGAGGTTTTTGGAAGTATTTTTGTAGGGTTATTCCTACACCCACGGACGACCTAATCGATCAGTTTTTGCGTCATAGCGTAGCGGGTAAGTTCGGCGTTGCTTTTCATCTGCATCTTTTCCATGATGCGAGCTCGATAGCTGCTGATTGTTTTTACGCTGACATGCAGCCGCTCGCCGATTTCCGTTAGTGGGATGCCGGAGGCGATCATTCTCATGACTTCGTGTTCCCGGTCCGAAAGCAGTTCGTGCAAGGGCTTGTCGACGGACTCATTCAAGTTGGCGACCAGTTTCTCTGCCAGGCTTGCAGTGATGTAACGGCCGCCGCCCAGAATCTTCTTCGCCGCCAGCGCGAGTTCTTCTGAAGCGCTCTCTTTGTTGATATAGGCGGCTGCGCCAGCCCGCAAACAGCGTACCGCATACTGGTCCTCCGGCTGGCAACTCAGGATGATCACCGGCAACCGTGGGTACGCGTGCTTTACATCCCGCAGTACGTCCATCCCGCTACGTCCAGGCATGTTGATATCCAGTACCAGCATGGCAATTTGGGATTTGCCCAGATGGCTCAGCACATCATCGCCGTTTCCCACTTCGAAAAAGTCCGTGCCAGGAAGAGCATCGGCCAGTATCTCTCTCAGGCCACGGCGTACGACGGCATGGTCATCGGCTATCAGGACATGCATATTTGCTCCCTTTCGGCGCGCGGAGTATCCACAGGAACGCGAACAGCTACCGTTGTGCCATTGCCCGGCGAACTGGAGATTTGTACGTCGCCGCCGCAAAACTGCGCTCTTTCTTTCATGCCTAAAAGTCCCAAGGATCCAAGCGAGTTTGACAGGTCGGATTCACAGAAGCCTATTCCGTCGTCCTCGACAACAAGGAGGATGTTCTCTTCTTCCTGGCACAATGAAACGCGCACCGACTTCGCTTGCGCATGCCGGATCACGTTGGTCAGACACTCCTGGAAAATCCGGAAAGCCGCGGTTGCCCGGTCACCATCCAAGTGCAAATCAACCGGTGGAACAGACACCTCGCAGCGAACACCATTGCGAGCAGCAAATTCGCTAGCCTGCCATTCAATGGCTGCCGCCAGGCCAAGGTCATCCAATACTCCCGGACGCAACCCGCTGCAAATCGTGCGTACCGATTTGACGCCATCATTGATCAGCTGAATCGACTCCGTAAGGCGAGCGAGCACCTCGCCTTCCGACTCTGGCAGATGACGAGTCATCCACGTCATATCCATTTTGATCGCAGTCAGAATCTGCCCGATCTGATCGTGCAGGTCACGGGCGACTCTCTTGCGGTCCTCTTCGCGCACCCACTGCAGCCGCTCAGCCAACGCCCGCAGTTGTTCCTTTTGCAGGACGAGCGACTCTTCTCCCCGCTTACGTTCCGTGATGTCGCTATTGATCACCAACACTCGGGGTAGTTGGTCGCGCTTGCCCCACTGCAATGCCCAGCGACTGGCCACCACACAACGCCTGCCGTTCTGAGCCGTCTGGATGAGGTCTCCCTCCCAGTGTCCCATGCGCATGAGTTCCGCCTTGATCTCATCCAGCGGTTGCGGAAACTCGGTACGGAGCAGGCCGTGCGAGATTTTACCGGCGGCCTGGCTCTTGGAGTATCCCAACATCGCCTCCGCCCCGCGGCTCCAAAAAAGGATGGTCCCATCCATGTCGATCACGAAGACGGAGTCCTGCGTGAGTTCCAGTAGGGCAGCCTGTTCCGCAGTCGCTTCCTGCTCCTCCCGCCTCTCCGCAACGTCGCGGAAAACCAGCACTACGCCGATGACTTTTCCTCCGCCGGCGAGGATTGGCGCCGCACTGTGCTCGACCGGAATTTCACGGCCATCTCGTGCAATCAGCGCCACATTATTGGTCACTGTTAGAATCTGTCTCTCTTCGAGCACCCGAAGCACTTCATCGTCGGCGCCCAGTCCGGTCTGCTCGTTGATAATCTTGAACACATCCTGGAGTGGCTGATTTTGTGCCTCCTCCAGTCGCCACCCGGTCAGAGTGGCGGCGACCGAGTTGAGGAATGTGACTCGAGCTTCGCTGTCAGTTGCTATCACCGCGTCGCCAATGCTGCCCAGAGTAGCAGTCCACCGCTCTTCGCTCTGCAACAGCTTGGTGCCCAACCGTTCAATGTGGTATCGAGTGAACAGGGTGAGGAAGACCGCGAATCCCAAGCCAAGGCCAATGCAACTTGTGGCCATCAGGGTCCAGCGCTGGTGTGCGGTTCGGAGGCGCTGGGCACGCAGTCCTGCTTCCACACCTTCAAACTCCGAGATTTGTTCCCGGATGGCGTCCATTCCGCGTTTCCCTTGCAGGCTCTCGTAGAAAGCACCGTCAGCCTTTCCAGTTCGGCGAAGGGCTAAAACTTTGTCGGTGTACTCCACCCACCTCACATAGCCGGCACGGACGTCCTCCAGCCGCTGCCTCTGCGGAGAACTATCATCCACCAACTTATACAAGGCCCGGTATTCGGAATCGAATCTTTTCGTACCCTCCAGATAGGGCTGAAGGAGTGTCTCGTCGCCGGTTGCCAGATATCCGCGCATGCCGGTCTCTACATCTACCAGCAACTTGAGCAGACGCGCGGACTGATCTAGAACCTGATCGCTGTGGTCAACCCATTGCAAGGATCTGTTCAAGTCGAAGGACTCCCACAGGAGCAGTGCCGCAAGAACCGCCGTGACCACCATTGGGATCACAATCACTCGGCGGAGCAACGATTTGAACTTCGAGTATTCCATCGTGACCGATCACTCCTCGGACTTGCGAAGCTTTGACTCTCCGATCAACCGTTTGTTGTGAGGCACAGGGCCCTCACTGGTGGCTCTAGCGGCGAGGAATCTGCATTCCAGTGAATACATCTTCAGCGTATGCCATCGTCATGCGGCACAATGCTCATCAATGAGCTATGCACAAGCATCTCGTCGCCGCTGGAATTGATGAAGCCGAGTTCGCGGAAACCGTCGAGGAGGACGCTGACGTTGGAATTGGTTGTGCCGATTATCCCGGCCAAAAACTCTGGGCTGATCTTTGCAGTGACTGGGATGGGCTTCCATCCGGTGCCAAACTTGGCCTCTGTCCCCAGCGTCAGAGGATGGCGTTTTTCGCTGGAGTCGAATAGATGAGAGACCAGGTCCGCTTCAACGCAGATGCTGCGGGAGAGCATGTGAGCGAGAAATCGGCCGGCGAACTCCGGATCGCTGCGGAGCAGGTCCATCGTGGCCGGCTTCTCCATTCGCACGATGATGCTGCGCTCGAGCGCGCTCGCCGTGGCGCTGCGGACTGTCTGGCCGGCCAGACAGCATTCGCCAAGAAAGCTGCCTGCAGAAAGTATCGAGACGACTGCATGCTCGCCATCTACCGATTGAACGGTGAGCCGCACCTTGCCACTCTGGATGTAGAACACCGCGTGCGCCGGGTCTCCCTGCGAGAAGACTGGTTCATCGGCCAGATATTCGTGCCGGTTTATCCCCGCCGTGAGCTTGGTGAGCCATTGGCTGGGACCGCGTACGAGTGGTTTCGCTGGAGACTTCTCCTCTTCGCTAGCAGTGACCGTCAAAATGCCGCATTTAGTATCTCGCGCCTTCACTAACGCCGGCGCGGCGCAGTGGCTGCCGTCCATGGAAACCTTCCGCACGGATTGGCACATCCTGAAAGCCGTGCTGGTTAGACAATAAACGCTCCACTGTGATCACGGATGGTCAATACGGATCACATGGAATCCAGCTTCTTCGTGTATCTTCTTAAAGGTTCGCGGGTTTAGGACCCGAGCCGACTCGTGACCGCTAGCGCCAGGTCCTCCCAAAACCGGCATCAGGAAAGCCGCGATCAGAGAGTACTGGGCCTATCGACTAGCGCTTTCAGACGTGCGGTTGCGGCTGCGGCGATTCACGCCTCCTGCCGGGAAATCCCGTGCATTCTCCTGAGAATGCCCAGCCGACAGGTCCATCTTACCGTCAAATCCAGCGATGACCCCGGGAAGCCGTCCCTCAGTCGCGCTCTTTGCAGGGCACGTAGTCACGCTTGAGTTCGCCGGTGTAGATCTGGCGCGGGCGGTAGATCTTCAGCCGCGACGCGTCGTGGATCTCCTTGTAATGGGCGATCCAGCCAGGCAAGCGCCCGATGGCGAACATGACGGTGAACATGTTCACCGGGATGCCGATCGCCCGCAGGATGATGCCCGAATAGAAGTCCACGTTGGGATACAGTTTCCGCTCGATGAAGAAACTGTCCTTGAGCGCCGTTTCCTCGAGGTGCCGCGCGATGTCCAGGAGCGGGTCGTCGATGTGGAGCTTCGCCAGGATCACGCCGGCAGTCTTCTGCAGGATGCGCGAACGGGGATCGAAATTGCGATAGACCCGGTGCCCGAAGCCCATGAGCCGGAGTTTGGAGTTCTTATCCTTGATCTTCTCCATGTAGTCCCCCGGGGAGATTCCGGACCTGCGGATCTCCTCGAGCATCTGGATCACGGCCATGTTCGCACCACCGTGCAATTTTCCCCAGAGTGCGCTCACGCCCGCGGCGCAGGACGCGAACATGTTCGCGCCAGAACTTGCCACCATGCGCACCGTTGACGTGCCGCAGTTCTGCTCGTGGTCGGTGTGAAGGATCAAAAACTGGTTCAGAGCGCGGGCCACGTCGGGGTCGGGCGTGATGTGTGCATAGGGCACTGAGAACATCATATGCATGAAGTTTTCGACGTACTGGAAGTCGGGCCGCGGGTAAATCATGGGCTGCCCGATGCTCATCTTGTAGGTCGCGGCGGCGATGGACCGCACTTGCGAAATCAGGCGCGCGGCGCTCTCTTCGAAGTTGTATTCGTCTTCGTATCCCAGCACTTCGGGTGAGAAGCAACCGATCGCGTTGATCATCGCCGACAAGGTGGCCATCGGAGGCGCGTTGTTGGGAAAACCCTGGAAATGGTTGCGCATGCTCTCGTCGATCATCTCGTGCTTGGTCAAAAGCGCCGAGAAACGCGCACGCTCTTGTTCGTTCGGGAGCCTTCCTCCGATCACGAGCCAGGCGGTTTCCACGAAGGTCGATTGTTCCGCGAGCTGTTCGATGGGGTAGCCGCGGTAACGCAGAATGCCTTTGTCGCCATCGATGTACGTGATGGCCGACTGGCAGGAGCCTGTGTTCGCGTAGCCCTCGTCGAGGGTGATCATTCCGGTCTTGGAGCGCAGATCGGAAATGTCGATGCCGAGTTCCTTTTCCGTTCCTTCGACGACCGGCAGCTCCCAGGATTGTCCGTTGTATTCCAGACGGGCGGTGAACATAGTTGCGTTTTCTCCAGAGTTTAATTCTGGCACGTTGGTCCCAAGCTCGCAATGATTGAAAATAAGATCGGGAAATCGTCTCGAAAATTCAGCCGGAGAGCACTGGCTCGGAATCCGAGTGAGGTTAATCATCCGGTTTCCTTTATTCATCCGTATGCACGAGTTTGTGTGCCAGAAAGTACCGGGGATTCGTAATCAATGGGGAAGTTCTTAGCTGTGCTTTGCTTTAGCCATGCGGGAATCCCCGGGAGATTCCCGCATTTTTGTGGAAGAATCTTCTAAGTGCCTAGCTATGGATTGGCTATGGAAGATGTCCATAGAATGCACTCTTTGAGACAATCGAGACAATTCAAGAAATAGAAAAGCCCCGCATCTTGTTGCGGGGCTTATTTTTCTTGGTATTTATTGACTCTCTTGGTTGATTTGGTGCCGAAGAAGGGACTCGAACCCCCACACCCTTGCGAGTACATGGACCTGAACCATGCGCGTCTGCCAATTCCGCCACTTCGGCACGGTGAAAGGCGGGCGCTAAACGCCACGTTGACCGCTGGGGTCTTACCTTTCCACTTGGCTTGCAAATGGATTGTAACACACCGGTCCGGGTTGTCGAATCAACAGCTTTGCGGCTTCTCAGGAGATTCCATCCTGCGGTATGGTCTGCGTGGTGAGCCAGGCGCCTTTTCGAGGTCGAGCGGTGCGCCCCTTCCCACCCCGGGTGGGAAGCCCATGGGGTTCAAGTGTGTTGATCCGCCATGTGCCCGTCCAAGGTTACTGCTGGGACGAGCGGGATTGCTCAGGCAAATTTTTCCTTCCGGACTTTTGCGAAAGCATCGAGCGCCGGACTATAGTCTTGCTAATCGGTTGCTGGCGGTGCGATTCTTTTTCCCCACCGCGCTGAGGGTCCAAGGGGAGAACAAGAGCGCAAGTGGGTCTGCCGAGGTCTTCGCTGCCGCGCACGATGATCGCGTTCGAAAAAATGCCGGGGAACCTGAATGTCTGAACCTAATTTCGACGCCACGCCCAAAATACCCCTGGCCGTCAGCAAGGAACTACGGACTCTTGCACACGACCTGAGCAATTCTATTGAAACCATCATGCAGGCTGCCTATCTGCTCAACCAGGCCGATTTCGACGATGCCAACAAAAAGTGGCTCAAACTCATCGATAACGCCACTCGCGATGCGGCGAACATCAATCGCCGACTCCGCGAAGTACTGCGCGCGCACAGCCCGGACCTCTAAGCAGCGTTTCCTTCGCCCGGTTGCAGGACCGCCCTCGGCGCAATCGTCCGGCAGGCCCGCGAAATTGCTTCCGCCATTCTCTGGAGGTAAACTCGGGAGCGCGTTGCAGGAGACTCTTCCATGTCCTTAGCCACTTTTGAAAATCTCCGGTACGAAAAGAAAGACCAGGTCGCATGCATCACCATCTCCCGTCCCAAAGTGCTGAACGCACTTAACGCCCCCACCATGCAGGAACTGAACCGGGCCTTGCAAACCGTGCGCGATGACGATGACGTACGAGTCGCCATCCTCACCGGGGAAGGGGAGAAAGCCTTTGTCGCCGGCGCGGATATCAACGAGTTCACATCCCTTGGTGCAGGCGCGGCCGAAGCCCTTTCGTTGCGCGGCCAAGCCGTCTTCTCGCTCGCCGAAAACTGCGGCAAGCCGGTCATCGCCGCCGTCAACGGCTTCGCTCTCGGCGGCGGTTGCGAACTAGCCCTTGCTTGCACATTCCGCATCGCCTCGGAGAACGCCCGCTTTGGCCAGCCTGAAACCAAGCTCGGAATCATCCCCGGTTATGGTGGATCGCAGCGTCTACCGCGCCTGATTGGCAAAGGCCGCGCCCTGCAAATCATCCTCACCGGCGACATGATCAAAGCCGATGAAGCCCTCCGCATCGGCTTGGTCAATGAGGTGGTGGCCTTCGCCGAGTTGCTCCCCCGTGCCGAAGCCCTCGCCCGCAAGATCGTCGCCAACGGGCCGCTTTCCACCCGCTATTGTCTCAACGCCGTCAACAAGGGGTTTGACATGACGCTGGCCGAGGGACTCGCCCATGAAGCCGCACTCTTTGGCCTGTGCTTCTCCACAACCGACAAGAACGAGGGTACCAGCGCCTTCCTCGAGAAGCGCGCTCCGAAGTTCAAGGGCGTCTGATAGATCGGGGCCGCGTTTACCCCCGTGGAACTCCGGCCAGACGGTTCCGCATCGCTGTTCTTTCCCGGTCCCGCCGCCCCGCCAGGGCCCATTCCGCCGGGGTCAGATTCCTGGCCGCTTCACGGTTCGTGTGACTTCGTCGCCACGCTGCCCCGCAGCTGTGGTACAAAAGAGGATGTGATCCGCTCATTCCATCGCCTCATGCTCCCTGCCTCGGACGAAGATTTTCGTTCGCTCGATGATTTTTTCTCCGCACTCGGCTTTGCCCCCGGTGAACAATGGAGTGGACGCCGTTCCAAGGGCCGCAAGTTTGAAGCTTTCGAGTCCGGCGTCGAACTCGCCACGGGCCAGGATATGCCCGCCGCCGACCTGGTCGTCGAGGTCGATAACGCCGACATTGTCGCCGAGACAGCCCGCGCCAAGGGTTTCACCTTCACCACCGAGATCGCCGATTGTGACTGGGGAGCGCGGCTGTTCGTCCTCCAGATTCCTGCCGGATTCGGCAATCTCGCCGTCTTCAGCTACAACACCAACTGGCGCCAGCCCACCAGGGAATCGCAACTGGATTCGACCGGGATGAAGTTCGCGGTCATTGTATCGCGCTTTAACGCATTCATCACCGAACGTCTTCTCACCGGAGCCACCGACGCCCTGCGCCGGACCGGGGCACTCGCTTCAGACATTGAGATCGTCCGCGTCGCTGGCGCGTTTGAGATACCCGCCGCCGCCAAAATGCTCGCCGAAACCGGCAACTATAATGCGCTGGTCGCCATCGGCTGCCTGCTGCGTGGTGAAACCGCTCACTATGACGTCCTGGTCAATGAAGTCACCCGCGGCATCGGAGAGCTGACGCTGTCGACCGGCGTTCCCATCGGTTTCGGCGTGCTGACCTGCGAAACCTTGGAACAGGCCATCGATCGCGCCGGTTTGAAGATGGGCAACAAGGGGTTTGAAGCAGCTCTCGCCGCATTGGAACTCGCCGTACTCAAACGCACGCTCCAACAGCAATAGCGATCAGAAGGGATCATGGGTACACGACGCAAATCACGTGAGCTGGCGTTGCAGATGTTGTTCCAGGCCGACATGGGAAAGCAGTCGGTTGAGCACGTCGAGAAAACCTTCTGGGCAGAGCGCCGCGACCTGGAGGACAGCGTCCGAAACTTCGCCGATGACATCTTCCGCGTCGCCATGGAACGCTACGACGAGATCGGCCAGCTCCTCGAGGGCCACACCGAGCACTGGCGCCTGGAACGCATGGCCGCCGTCGATCGCAATATCCTGCGCGCCGGAGTCGCCGAATTCCTCGGCTTCCCCAAAACCCCGCGTCCGGTCATCATCAACGAGGCACTCGAGATCGCTCGCCGATTCTCCACCCCCGAATCCGTCCAGTTCATCAACGGTGTTCTGGACTCGGTCGCCCGCAAGCTCGAACCGCAGCCCGTAACCAACCACAAGAAGTAACGTAAACAGAAGCCGTTATCGGCAACCATCGTGGCCCCATGAAGAAACGCTTCCTCCGACAACCCTGAGGCGGAAGCGCCGTGGCAGCATTCCGCTGGGTTTGCGGACCATAGCGGCTGGAATGCCGTTTCTCCGCCTCTGATCACAGCCCGTGCTGTTTGAGTTTTTCCGCCACAATCTCTTCCGCCCGCGCGATCACCTCTTCTATGGTCAGTGCGCTGGAGTCGATATGGACCGCGTCGGCGGCGGCCTTCAGCGGGGCGATGGCACGGGTCGTGTCCCGACGATCCCGTTCGCGCAACTCCTGTTTCAGCCGCTCGGCCCACGCCGGGTCGTCCTCGGCATTGGACTGCGCGACCCTGCGGCCTTCACGAACTTCCGGATCAGCGTCAAGGAAGATCTTGACCTCGGCCTGCGGGAAGACCACCGTGCCGATATCCCGGCCTTCCATGATGACTCCGCCGCCGCTTCCAAATTCGCGCTGCCGCCGGACCATCCATTCACGAACCTCCGGGTGGATGGAGACGCGGGAGGCGGCTTCGGTCACATCGCGCTCGCGGATTCTGGCAGAGACGTCGCGCCCATCCAGCAGGACGCGGTTGCCCTCTGGCGTGGGCTGCAACTCGATGGTGGACTGCTGGGCCAGGGCGACCAGCGCCGCAGCGTCACCCACCTCAACTCCAGCTTCAATGGACTTCAACCCGAGAGCCCGGTACATTGCGCCGGATTCCAAGTTGATGTAGCCCAGTGTCCTGGCCAACCGGGAGGCGATCGTGCTCTTCCCGGCTCCAGCCGGTCCGTCAATCGCAATCACAAGCTTCCTGGTGGCTTCGCTCATTGTTTCCCAGGATCCGGTGGAGTCGCTATACTGGCCGGGTCGGGCACGGAAGTTTCCGCCGGTTTGCCTGTGGCCGGCGCCGGCTGCGGTGGATTCACACGCCGTGGCCGCCGGGCAATCGGCTGGCCCGGACGAACCAGTTTCCGCGGACTGGCCATGGTGGGTTTAGGCGGTGGAATGTGCAGCATCGAGCGCGTGCCAACGTGGGTAAACTGGAACTCACGCGCCGCCAGCAGCGCATTGATGGCCTCCCGCACGCGGCCACGTCCGATGAAAGTGCTGAAGAACTCCTCCACCTCCAACTGCTCGGCCGCAACTACGCACTCCATGTACTTGGAGACCAGTGCGGTCAAGGCCTCGGCGATCGACATATTCATGCCTTCGCGCACTTCGTCCGCGCACCAGCGCAGCAGCACGTCCCAATAAGCGCCCTGTTCGGCACGATAATCCACCCGGGTGATGCGCAACTTCAGCGAAAGTTCCGCCAGGGCGCGATCAATCGCGGACTCTGACGGCTCCCCGCCCAGTAGTTCGCGCATCCGGTTCTTGGTAATGGGGCCGTCTCTCTGGATGACCTGAAACACGTGTGCCGCCAGCGGCGAGTACTCCGAGCGGTTGCCGGTCTTGATTGCCGCCCGCGGATTGCGGTCGCCCACCAGCCCGTAGAAGTAGGGGAACACCGAGGCGGAGACCAGGAAATCCGTGTCTCCGAACAGCGGCGCCTCGAAGGCAAACTTCTGCCGCAGGGTACGCACCATCACTTCGGTGGCGTCCTTGGCGCGGGGATCGGCAAAGGCGTGCTGCCATGTCGGGAGGTTGTCATGGGAGCCCGTCCAAGCTCCGATGAAGGTCGGCACAAGCACCGCCGGACGCAGCGGGTACATCAGGCAAAAACCCACGCTCTCGATAAATTCGCGCGCATCGTCCTGGGTGCGGATCGGCCGGCCGTTGGTGCGCCATTTCGCGTCGCGTAGCTCCTGCAATTCCTGTTCTGTCATTGCTCCCTGCCGATGAACTGCAACCGCGCACACCCGGCAGCCGGGACGCGCGAGTCGCTCAAACTCGCTTAAAAGCCTTCTGAATGTCCTTTACAGAATACCGCAGCACCACCGGTCTGCCATGGGGGCAGCTCATGGGATACTTCGTTTTCGCCAGTTCCGCCAGCAACCACTCCATTTTCGCCCTCTCCAGCGGCATATTGACCTTGATTGCCGCATGGCAGGCAATGGAGGCGGCGATGCGGCGACGAATCTTTTCCAGATTCAGCGCCTGCTCCTCATGCTCAAATTGTTCCAGCAACTCCTGCAACAACCCCGCCACCTCGTCGCTGGTCACTCCCGCGGGAGCACTTTGAATGGCAATCGTACGGATGCCAAATGGCTCCGCCTCAAAGCCGTTGCGTTCGAGCTCCCCGGCGATCTCGGTAAAGATTGCCTGCTGAGCCGGCCTGAGCTCCACGATAATCGGCATCAGCAGGCGCTGCGTCTCCACCTGCAGGCGGCCGCGCTCTTCCAGAATTTTCTCAAACAGAACCCGCTCGTGCGCCACATGCTGGTCGATGATCCAGAGACCCTGCGGATTGATGGCAACAATGAACGAGTCGCGAATCTGTCCCACTGTTTGCAACGTTTCCAGCATTCGCAAGTCCATGGCGTCGTCGATGCCATCCAGGGGCAGAGCGCACCGCGACCTGGTTTCCGGTACGGCTTCCTGGCCTTCGTATGGCGCTTCGCATCCCACTCCGCCCGGAGCCGCGAGTTCACTCTTGGTCTCACCCCCAAAGCCCTGCGGCGCAATGCGCACGGCGCTGGCGGCGGCATTGCCCTCCACGCTCATGGAGCCATCAAACGGCAGCGCCTCATTGCGCGGCACAAGCGGCCGGTCAATCAGCGCGAAGACCCCGGACTCGCCTGCTTCCGTAGCGCGTTCCTCCGGCCTTCGAGCCACTGCCCGGGAGGTATCGGCCGCACTGCCGGACAGCGGCGGCGTCAGCGCAACCCGGGCCGAGGGCGCACTATGGATCTCGTCGGCAAAGGCTGGGGCAGGGCGCGCCGCCATCAGCGCCGACCGCACCGCTTCGCGAACAAAGTCATGCACAAAGCTTTGCTGACGGAAGCGCACCTCGGTTTTCGAGGGATGCACGTTGACATCGACCTCCGCGCAGGGCATTTCCAGAAACAGCAGCACCACCGGATACACCGTCGGCGGAAGAATGTTGCGGTATCCCTCCAGGATGGCGTGCATCACAACCTTGTCGCGAATTAGCCGTCCGTTTACGAAGATGAAAATCGAGTTGCGATTCAGCTTCTGTATTTCCGGCTTGCTGGTAAAACCGTGAATCCGGAGTTCGCCCGGGGTGGGCGACTCGTATTCCGCCGCGCGGCGCCAGGGCGGCGGCTCTGGCAACCCGGCCCGCTCCAGCGCCATTTGCGCTGCCAGCGGAATCAACTCGTCGAGCGTTTCTTTACCGAACACCTGGTAGATGCGTTCGGAGTGGCTGGCAACCGGCGGAGCGACCAGAATTGCGTTGCTGCTGGAGTGCAACTCCCAGTGCATCTCCGGATGGGCAAGCGCGTAATGGGTTACCAGCGAGGCAACGTGCGACAGTTCGGTGGATTCCGCCTTTAGAAATTTTTTGCGGGCCGGCATATTGAAGAACAAGTCGCGAACCTGGATCGAAGTTCCCGCCGGCAATCCTGCTTCCTCGACGCTCAGGATGCGGCCGCCTGCGATTTCAATCACGGTGCCGCCGCCTTCGCTGGCTTCGCGCGTCTCCAGCCGTAACCGGCTCACCGAGGCAATCGAGGGCAGAGCCTCACCCCGGAAGCCCAGGGTTGCAATCGAGAGCAAGTCTTCGTCGTTCTTCAACTTGCTGGTGGCGTGGCGCTCGAAAGCCAGCAATGCATCGTCGCGCACCATGCCGCTACCGTTGTCGGTCACCTGGATCAGCTTGCGGCCCCCGGCCTCAACATCAACCTGGACACGCGTCGCCCCGGCGTCCAGAGAGTTTTCGATCAGTTCCTTGACCACCGATGCCGGACGTTCGACCACTTCGCCAGCGGCGATTTTATTCGCGACAGTTTCGGAAAGAACGTGAATGCGGCCCATGAGAAAGCTCCGCCCAGGCTCGCGGCAGTACCGAAGTAACCGTACTCCAAAAGCAGGCGCCTAAGTAAGGCTATCACGAGCCGCAGCGGCGGATTTAGCGGCGCAGTGCGCACGAGGTCATCCGGGTAACAGCGCAGTATTCCGCCGCCGGCCCCGCCGGGACATCTTCCGGCGACGTTTTTCGTAATGACACGTGTGCCAAACGGTGTTGTAATCAGCCCGTCCTCTTGGCGCAAAATTCTGTTGTACCTATTGCGCGGATTGCATTCTGATACCTGCGCGATTCCCTCATTGGACCGGTAATCATGCTCAACAATCAGCCTGGCCTGCACATTGCACTCTTCGTTCTCTTTCTTTCATCCTTCGCAATCGCACAAAGTTCGCTCACTGGCGCCATTGGAGGCTCGGCAAAGGATGCGCATCATGCCGCCCTCGCCGGTGCGCAAGTCATCCTGCTGAATGCCGCAACGGGCCAGCACTTTGAAACCCTGACTGGCCCCAATGGCGCTTTCCGAATTGTCGAACTCGACCCCGGCGACTACTCGCTGAAAGCTTCCAGCAGCGGCTTCGCCGATTTCCAGATGTTTCGCGTCACCGTGGAGGTTGGACGCACCACCGAACTCGAGATCGTATTCGCCGTGGCCGGTGGCCGCGAGGTCGTCGAGGTTCGCGACGAAGCTCCGGCGGCCAATACCACGCGGCCGGACTTCGCCACCAACATCAACGAGACCGCCATCACGAACCTCCCCATCAACACCCGCCGCTGGTCCAACTTCGCCCTGCTCACTCCCGGCGCCAATCTCGATGGAAACTACGGCCTCATCAGCTTTCGCGGCATCAGCGGGCTGTTGAACAACAGCACCGTCGATGGCGTCGACAACAACCAGGCTTTCTTCAGCGAAGAGCGCGGCCGCACCCGCATCAGCTATGTCATCAGCCAGGCATCCGTGCAGGAGTTTCAGGTCAATACTGCCAATTTTTCCGCCGAATACGGCCGCTCGGCCGGAGCGGTCGTCAACGCCGTCACCCGAAGCGGCGGAAACCACGTGCACGGCCAAGTCTTCTACCTTCTGCGTGACAACGCGCTCGGAGCGGACAACCCCTTCACCGTGACTCCCGTGCAGCCGGACCCGCAGAACCCAAGCGAATGGACCAGCGTCCACATAAAACCTGCCGATCGCCGTCAACAATTCGGCGCAGCCATCGGCGGCCCCATCGTCAAAAACAAGCTCTTCTACTTCTTTACGGTCGATGCGCAGCGCCGCAACGACCCGGCCGTGGCCGCCGCTGCCGAACCGGACAGCCTGTTTGCCCCGCCCTGCGTCAGTGCGGCGCACTACGCCACCATGAGCGCAAGCAATCAGGCCCAGGTGCAGTCCTGCGTGTCCTACGACGAACTCTACACTCTTACGCGCAACGTGATGCCACTCTACAGTACGGACGCCGCTGCCATCGCAACCTTCCAGGCCGGTCTCGGCTATATTGCAAGCTTGCTTGGGCCCGTTCCCCGCAGCGTCGATCATCAGATTCTCTTTTCCAAGATCGACTACCTCCTCAACCCGCACAATTCGTTCGCCCTCAGCTATAACCGCATGCGTTGGAGTTCGCCCGGCGGCGCGCAGACCGACGCCGTGGCCGAGTATGGCCTTGACAGCTTCGGGTTCGACGGCGTCAAGGTGGATACGCTGACCACCCGCCTCGTCTCCCTGCTCGGCAACCATGCCATCAACGAGTTGCGCTACTCATGGAGCCGCGACTTCCAGTACCAGATTCCGCACCCAGCCGCCAATGGCGAACCATCCGGCCCCGGCGGTCTGTCTCCCGCAATCTCGCTGCTTGACGATTCCAGCGGCTTCCTCTTTGGCACGCCCACCACCTTGCCGCGACGCGCCCTGCCCGACGAATATCGCAACCAGTTCGCCGATACCCTGAACTGGACGCAGCGACGCCACATGTTCAAGTTCGGCTTTGACGCCAACTTCGTTCGCGACGAGATGAACAACCTCTACGCCGCCGCCGGCAGTTACAAATACAACCGTCGCGACAACTTCATTGCCGACCTCTGCCAGTGGCAAGGGAGCACCATTGCCGCCAACTGCCCATTGCTGGATGGCATCTATGGCACCGAGTACCGCGGCTATGACAGCTACACCCAGGGCTTTGGCAATCCAGCCCTGGCCTTCCATACCTTTGACGGAGCTTTCTTCGCGCAGGACGATTGGCGCATCCTTTCGCGGCTTACGCTGAACTTTGGAATTCGCTATGAATTCGAACTGATGCCCCATCCCCAGATGCCCAACCCGTTGCTGGCGTCAACCGGGTCGTTTCACAACGATATGAATAACGTCGGCCCGCGCATGGGCTTCGCCTGGGATGTCACCGGGGACGGCAAGACCGCATTGCGCGGAGGTTACGGCATCTACTACGGGCGCATCAGTAACTCCACCATCTCCTCCGCCCTTAACAACACTGGCACCCAGGCTGCCCAGCGCAGCTACGGTTTTCAAGCCTGCTACCTTTACGCCACCAATTGCCTGGAGGGTCCGATCTTCCCGGTCTTGGCCGCCGCCGATCCCTACAGCGCGACCGCAGGCGGAAACGTTGCCGTCTTTGCGCAACACATGCAGGTGCCACAGATTCACCAGGCCGACCTCATCCTCGAGCACCAGGTCGCCCGCAATACCGTCATCTCGGCATCCTACCTGCTTGGACTGGGTCGCGAACTGCCAAACTTCATCGACATCAACCTCGATCCCAACAGCCGGGTCAACGTCACCTACACATTTGCTTCCGACTACTACAACAACGGCGCGCCCGGACCATACCTCGGGCATACATTAACCGTCCCGGTCTACACCGCGCGGCTCAACCCCAACTTCGAAACGATCACCGAGATTCGCTCCAACGTGAATTCCTCTTACAACGCAATGGTCTTGCAATTCAACCGCCGTGCCAGCGAGGGGCTCGGCTGCCACATCAACTACACCTGGTCCCACGCCTTGGACAGCGGCCAGAATTCAACCACCTTTACCACCTACAACAACACTCTCAGTCCCGTTCCCTTCACCTACCTGCTCGATGGCGTCAGCCACACCGTGGCCCATCCCGATTACGGCACTTCCAACTACGACGTCCGTCAGCGCCTCGCTGCCAGCCTGCACTGGTCCCCGCGCCCGTTTAAGCAATCACGCGGCATTCTGCACGCCGCGCTCGACCATTGGACCATCGCACCCATCGTGCAGGCCTCGACCGGCAAGCCCTATAGCGATCACGTCAGCGGCAATGCCAGTGGCAATGCGACGGCTGTCATCGGAGGACATCCCCAAACCCTCTACACCTGCGCCGGATGCGATGGATTCATGGGTACCGGCGGAGAGTATCGGCTGCCATTCCTTGGACGCAACAGCTTCCGCTACAACAACCTGTACAACGTCGATCTGCGCCTGGCTCGCCGCGTCTCCTTCGGCGAAAGCAAACGCCTGGAGTTTCTGGCCGAGGCGTTCAATCTTTTCAATCACCAGATCATCACCAATCGCACGGACACTTACTATCGCGTCTACAATTCCACTCTCGAATACGATTCCGATTTCAGCACGCCGACCGCTGCCTCCAACACCATCTACAGTCAGCGCGAAATTCAATTGGGCACGCGCTTCTTTTTTTAACCCTCAGGCCAACCGGGGCGGGCAGCGCCATCTGCACTGCCCACATCTTGCTGCACAGCTATGAGTAAAGAACGCTCAACTCTGGCAAAAGGTCACGGTAAACCGTGACTCGGGTCACTGCACAAAGGACGGGACGCGCAGGTAATGCTTAGTTGAAATCGTCTGGCGCGTAGCCAAGGGTCACCGCTGGCAGCGGCGAACTCGGAATGAGCTAGAGGAGTGTGTCGAGGCGGCCGGACTGCATGAACTGTAAGTGGCGTTCAATCGGGAAGGAGGTTCTCGATGAACAGGAAAATGTTTTTCTTGGTGTCTCTGATTCTGATTTTCTGCCTTCCAACCCTCTCTCAAACTGGTTCCAAGAAGAAACGACCGCTTCCCTACGAGTACGGCCAGGTCGTCATCAATAACTTTTCCGATCGAGCAGGCATGGATCCCGTCGTCTTCCAGCATTGGATTCACCGCTCCATGTTCACTTGCCGGGTCTGCCACGTCGATGTCGGTTTCGGCATGAAGGCCGGAGCTACCGGCATCAAGGCCATCGACAACGAACGCGGCTACTATTGCGGCGCTTGCCATAACGGCAAGAAGGTCGTCGATGGGAAAACCGTCTTCCAAGCCTGCTCGACAAATGCAACGGTCGAAGATCAGAAGCGATGCGACCGCTGCCACTCCCTGAACAAGAAAAATGTCGCCAGTGATTTCGACTTCTTCCGCTTCAGCGCGCCGCTTCCGAAGGAACGCTTTGGCAATGGCATCGATTGGGAGAAATCCGAGGTATTGGGATTCATCACTCCTTCCAAGTACCTGGACGTTGGCTCCACAATGAACAAGAACCTTGCCTTGCAGAAAGATTTCGCCCTCAACCCCAAGGTTGAAGGGATGCCTGAAATCATCTTCTCCCACAAGAAACACACCGTCTGGAACGGTTGCGAGCTCTGCCATCCCGATATCTTCATGGGCGTGAAAAAGGGCGCCACAAAGTACACCATGTTGGACATCTCCGAGGGAAGGTCCTGCGGCGCCTGCCATACCACGGTCGCGTTTCCTATCACGGACTGCCAACGCTGCCATTCCAAACCGGTACAACCCTGAGCAGAGGCGTCTATGTCCAAGACCAGGTTTATCGCGATCCTGCTCTTCATTGGGCTCATCGCCCAGTTCGGCGTGTGTGCCAGCGGCAAGCCCGTCGGGGCGGCTCCGCAGACAGCCCCGGCGCAGCAGTCCTGGCAGAGGGAGTTCGAAGACGTCTGCTCCAGGACCCAGGACGCAATGACATTCTCGCAGCAGGAACTCACCGCTCTGATCCAACGCTGTGACGCTCTGCAAGGGCGGATTGACAAGCTCGACGACACGCAGAAAAAGGTCTACATGGGACGACTACGAATGTGCCGAGGGCTTTATGCCTATGTGCTCGAATCGAAAAGAAACGAAAAAAAATAGGCGCGGGCCTTCCCTGCTCGCGCTTATTTTCGGAGTCTTGTTCCTGGCGAACAACGCGTGGGCGCAAATCTATTTACCAGGCCCCCCACCGGAACAACCCTCCGACTACGGCAAGGTGATCCTCGACAGCTACTCGCCTGCTGCCGGGATGCATGCTGTCGAGTTCGACCATTGGCAGCATCGCGCCCGCTTCACCTGCCGCCTCTGTCATGTCGATATCGGCTTTGCCATGGAGGCCAAGGCCACCGGAATCCAGTCTGCCACCATTCGCCAGGGCTTCCATTGCGGCGCCTGCCACGATGGCAAACGGACGTTCGCAGGCAAGACCATCTTCGCCGCCTGCTCGGATGACAGACATGACCAACGCTGCGCCCGCTGCCATTCCGTGGGAGTTCCGAACGCAAGGCAAGAAGAGTACCGGACCTTTACCGCGAAACTTCCCAAGGCATTCTACGGCGTGGATTGGGAGGCGGCGGAAAAAAGCGGACTTATCAAACCCGTTGATTTTCTGGAAGGCGTTTCCGTGCAGCGGCAGGCGATGCAGAGCAGGGAAGATTTTTCCATCAAGGCAGGCTACTCCTGGGTCAATCCGATTGTTTTCTCGCACGAGAAACATTCCATCTGGAACGGCTGTGAACTCTGCCATCCTGAGATTTTCCCAACTGCCAAGCGAGGCACCGGGCGCTACTCGATGTTTGCCAACATCGAAGGCCGTTACTGCGGCGCCTGCCATGGGAAGGTTGCCTTCCCGCTCAACAATTGCAGGCTCTGTCACCCACGCGCACCCACCTGGGTCGCTCAATAGATCTGCGTGGACGTTCCCATGCCGGGCAAAAACCCAGCATAGCAAGCAATTCGAAGCCATCAGAGAACCGAAGCGGGGCCGCGCCGGTCATTTTCCCCGCCGGCTTCCACACGCTGCACTCGCCTGCCGTGCGGAGTTTCCTGCATGGGTGATTTCATCTTGTCGCCGCTAACAATAAACTTCATTCCTCCGCGCTGTTTGTGTTCCAATGCAGCGCAAGGAGAAAAAATGCGCAACCTATTCCTCTACACTCTTCCGTTTGTTCTTTCCGGACCGCTCGTCGTCGCGCAGCCTGCGCCGTCAACCGCTCCAGCGGCGGCGCCTCCGGTCGCGCTTCCCGCTCCGGCGCACAACGGCGGCATGGCGCTTAACGACGCACTGGCACACCGCCGCTCCGTCCGGTCCTTCCAGCCGGTCAGGCTCACGCTGCAGGAGGTTTCGCAGCTCTTGTGGGCGGCGCAGGGCGTTACCGATGACAAGGGCCATCGCACCGCGCCATCGGCTCATGCTCAGTACTTTCTCCATCTCTACCTGGCACAGCCCGAAGGCTTCTTCGAATACATGCCCGCCGGCCACGCTCTGCAAAAGCTCTCAGACAAGGATCTACGCGCCGCACTTTCCTCGCAGCCAACCGTGCAGGCCGCCCCAGCCGTCTTTCTCATTGCCGGCGAGTACGACCGAGCCGCCAAATTAGCCGACCGCGAAACCGCCCTTCGCCTTGTCAATCTCGAAGCCGGGCACACCGCTCAGAATCTGCTGCTTGAGGCCACCGCCCTCAATCTTGGAGCCGTTCCCGTCGGCGGCATCGACGCCAAACAGACCGCGCGGGCCGCATCTCTTCCCGCTGCCATCACTCCCATCTACCTTGTACCCGTCGGCCACCCAAAATAGCGGGGCTCTGGTTGTAAGGCTTGTTTTGTTTTGGCCGGGAGATTCAGGGGCGGTAATCACCATCTGGGGAAGGCCGCGGATCAATCCTCAGCGCTCACCCCGGCATGGCGCTCCACATGGCGCAGCACGGCGTCCACCTCGCGCCAGATATCGCCATCGCCGGTAACGACTATGTCGGCGTGCTCTCGCGACGGGTAAACGTGCTGACGCGCCATCGGAACAACCGTGTTCCGGTACTGTTCCAGCACGCTTTCGCGGCTTCGTCCCCGTTCGCGCATGTCGCGCTCGATGCGTCTCTCCAGGCAAATCTCCTCGCCAAGATCAACATAGACTTTGGTCCCCAGCAGCGCACGCAAACCCTCCCAATAGAGCGCAAACAGTCCCTCGACAACCACAAAGGACTTTGGCGGAACCGCAAGAGTTTCACGCGTGCGCCTGTGCGTGGTGAAGTCGTAAACCGGGCGCGCGATGGGTTCGCCGCCGTGCAGTTGACGCGCCTGGCGCAGGAGCAGTTCCGAGTCCAGCGCCTCAGGCACGTCAAAATTATAGTGCGTGCGCTCTACCTGGCTCAGATGGTCCAGTTCGCGATAGTAGGAGTCCAGGTTCAGCAATGCCGCGTCGAGCTTCCCTGCAACGCGCTCGGCGAGATAGCTCTTGCCGGCGCAGGAGGGCCCAGCAACGCCGATCAGATATGGTTTCATGATTTCGCAATTCTACAAGGAAATACGCGGCTGCCAGGGGGCCGTCCCATTACTTTCCTGCGGCTGCAACCTTGGGAAGAATTGCGGTAAGGAGGGCGCGGAATGTTTCGCGTACGCGCTGCCCCGTTTCCAGCACTTCCTCGTGACTGATCTCGCCCGCGGACAATCCTGCGGCCATATTGGTGACGCATGAGATGGCAAGAACACCGATACCCATGTGCCGCGCCACGATCGCTTCCGGCACCGTGGACATGCCGACCAGATCGGCCCCAATCGTGCGCAGGTATCGGATCTCGGCCGGAGTTTCAAAGCTCGGGCCAGCCAGCGCGGCGTACACGCCCTCCTGCAAATCGATGCCGAGTTCGCCTGCCGCCTCCTGCGCCAGGCGGCGATAGCTGCGGCAGTAGACCTCACTCATGCCCGGAAACCGCGGCCCGAAGCGATCGTCGTTGGGTCCGTTGAGCGGGTTGGCGCCCTGCAGATTGATATGATCGCTGAGCACCACCAGGGCGCCTTGCTGGTAGGCGGAGTTGATGCCTCCGGCAGCGTTGGTGAGCACCAGGCTCTTCACGCCAAGCCGGCCCAGGACACGTACCGGAAACGCGGCTTCGCGGCTGCTGTATCCCTCGTACTGATGGGCCCGTCCCTGCATGGCTGCAACCGTCAAACCTCCGATCCTTCCAATCACCAGGCGCCCGGCATGGCCCACGGCCGTAGGGCGCGGAAAGTTCGGGATGTCGCCGTAGGCAATCACCACTGGATCTTCCAGTTCCTCCGCGAAAGCACCCAGACCGGTACCTAGCACGATCGCGATTTCCGGTACTCCCAGGTGGGACTTCTGCGAAAGCTGCATGCGAATCACGATTGCAGCGGATTCGGCGCGGGTAAATTCATCCATTGCCAGGTGCTTAACATCTGCGTGCGAACTCATAACAACACTCCCACAATGCAAGCCGACATAAGGTTCGCCATGGTTCCGGCGATCATGGCCTTGAAACCAAGCCGGGCGAGGTCGCTCCGACGCGAAGGTGCCAGGGCGCCGAGACCGCCAATCTGGATGCCGATGGAACTGAAATTGGCAAAGCCGCAAAGCGCAAATGTGGCGATCGTGAACGAGCGCGGCTCCAGCATCGCCTTCTGCCCGCCAAGCATGGTAAAGGCAACCAGCTCATTCAATACCATGCGTGTGCCCAGAAGGTTGCCGATGGCGGCGCAATCATGCCAGGGCACTCCGATGATAAAGGCAATGGGAGCAAAGAGAACGCCGAAAATCCTCTCCAGGCTCGCCGGAAACCAGGGGAAGCCGCGCGCCGCGAATACGTTGTGCGCACCGCCCAGCAGGGAGTTGATGAGAAAGATAATGGCCAGGAACGAGATCAGCATGGCGGCTACATTCAGCGCCAGGTGTAACCCGTCGCTGGTGCCCTTGGCAGCCGCTTCCAGGACGTTGCTGGCGCGCTCCTCAGCAGGCAATTTGGCTCCCCTGGCGGTCTCTGGCACTTCCGTCTCCGGCACCAGCATTTTGGCCACCGTCAGGGTTCCTGGAGCGGTCATGATGACGGCGGCCAGAAGGTGCTCCGGAGCGACGCCGGTGGCAATGTAGGCAGCCATGATGGCGCCGGAAACGTGCGCCATGCCCGCCGTCATCACTACCATCAGCTCGGACTGGGTGAGGCGCGGAAGATAGGGGCGAATCGTGAGTGGAGCCTCGGTCTGGCCCATGACAATGGAGGCGGCGACGTTGAGCGACTCCGCACCGCTGGCTCCCATGATCTTTTCCATGACCACGGCGATCATGCGAATCAGAAACTGCATGATGCCGAAATAGTACAGAATGGAAAAAAATGCCGCGATAAAAATAATGGCGGGCAACACCTGGAACGCGAAGATGAAGCCGAGATTGGAGTTCTGCGCGCCGGCCTCTCCGAAGACAAAGCGGGAGCCCGCAAAGGAGCAGGCGAGCAACCGCTTGGCGCCTTCTCCAGCCTTTGCGATCGCCAGTTGTCCCCACCACACCTTGGTAACGAAGACAGCAAACAGCACCTGCAGGGCGATACCGATGGCTACCACCCGCCAGCGAATCGCCTTGCGATCGGTCGAACCCAGCCAGGCAACTGCGAGCAACAAGAGCAGTCCGAATACTCCAGTGAATCGTCCCATCGCTTCCCTCTCAGATCGAATCGAACCGAGCAGACTTGCCCTGCGTCATCTCTAAGATTAACCTGCGCAACTGCGGATCCGGCACGCCGATGGAGTACGGGACGCAAAGAACCAGCCTTGCCCCGGCCAAACGCTCGACTAAGTTGGAGCCAGCGGTGCAGAGAAGCCAGCCGCCCAGGACAAGTCCGGCCAAGCCCGCCGGCGCGCACTCGATGGCCGGGACAAAACCGTCTGCGAATGCCTGCAAGTCTTCGCGATGCGCCGGGTGCGGCAACCCCGCTCACATCACTTTGCGCCAAGCTCCTTGACAATGGCCACACTGGCACTGGCGCCCACGCGGCTGGCTCCGGCATCGACCATGAGGAGCAGGTCGGAGGCGGTGCGGATTCCACCTGCCGCCTTCACTCCAATCCTGTTGCCAACAACGCCGCGCATCAGCGATACGTCGGCAGCGGTCGCCCCGGCGCTGGAAAAACCGGTGGAGGTTTTCACAAAGTCCACTTCCGCGGCGGCCGCCAACTGGCAGACCAGAATTTTTTCTTCCGTAGTCAAAAGGGCGGTTTCAATGATGACCTTGAGCCGCGCGCCGGAGCGATGACAGAGATGTGCAAGCGACTGCATTTCCATTCGCACCAGGTCGCGATCACCGCTCTTGAGGGCTCCAACATTGATCACCATGTCGAGTTCGGTGGCTCCCAGGCGCAGCGAGTCACTGGCTTCGGCCAGTTTGGAAGTGGAGGTGGTGGCGCCCAGCGGAAACCCGATCACGGTGCCGACCACGACGTCTGCGCCTCGCAGTTCAGCTTTGCACTGTGCAATGTTTGAGGGGTTCACCATCACCGCGTAGAAACCATACTCCGCGGCTTCATGGCAGAGCTTCGCCACTTGTTCGCGAGTGCCTTCCGGTTTTAGAAGGGTATGGTCAAGGAGCTTCGCCGCCAAGTGCCAATCCTTGCGAATGGCTTCCGCGGAGGGATGCAAACTGATCGTGTGCGACATCCAAATACCTGCTTTGGCCGCGCCGCGGCCATCGGTCCTATAGTATGCCTCCGCCTAGTGTACGACTAACCGGGCGCACCACCGCTATCCAACCACACATATATCCGGGAGATTCCGGTAGCGTTCGGCATAATCCATTCCGTATCCCACAACAAACTCATCGGGAATTTCAAATCCCACGTAGTCCGCCTGGATGGGCCGCCGGCGGCGGCACTTCTTGTCGAGAAGGGTTGCGATTCTGAACGTCCGGGGGTGGTGCGCCAGAATCATTTCTTTCAGGTAGGCCATGGTCAATCCGGTGTCCAGAATATCCTCGATCAGGATGACGTTCTTGTCCTCCATGGACTGATCGACGTCCTTCAGCAATTTGACTTCACCGCTGTTTTGCTTCTGGCTGCCGTAGCTGGAAACGGAGATGAAGTCAAAGGTGGAATCCAACGCGATCTGGCGCGAGAGGTCGCTCAGAAATATTGTCGCGCCCTTGAGCACACCCACCAGAACCACTGGCTCTCCGGCAAAATCCCTGGTAATCTGCTCGCCCATCTCGGCGACACGGGCAGCAATCTGTTCACGCGAGAAAAGTATTTTCAACTCCGGCACCATGCAACGCTCCACGAACGGCAGTACGCGCAAAACGGAAAAAGGGGAAATGGGATAGTAGAAGGTACCGGCAAAAGTTGCAAGCCGGGAAACAACCTGGGATGTCACCGACTTTGGCCCGGCCCAGCGCCTGAGGCAGCATTTTGCGATATGATCGGAACGATCCGCAAACATCGAGTCAAACAGCCTTTGGAGGAATTCATGCGCCAGCGTAGCGCGGGAAGACTAGCCATTTTCCTTGTCGCAGTTCTCATCACCGGCGCCTACGGAGCGCAGATTCGGGCGTTCAAAAACTCTCCAGCGCGGCCTGCCACGGCTGCACAGCAGTCCGCCAGGGAGCGACAGGCGGAAGTTCGGCCCGCGGCAGCCGCAGCCGGCACCCCGGAGGGGCGCACGGAGAAAGCTCTGGCCGAGGCCCGCGGCAACCTTGGGGCGCTGTACGCCCTGCTGAAAGAAATGCCGAAGGGCGGCGACCTCCACAATCATCTGACCGGCGCGGTCTACGCGGAGAGCCTGATCCGGTTTGCGGCTGATTCCGGACTATGCGTGGATCGTCAGACGCTGGCTCTGGCGCCGGCGCCCTGCCAGTCCAACCAGGTTGAAGCGCGTCAGGCATGGAGCGATCCGCAGTTGTATCGGGACGCAATCGACGCCTGGTCGATGCGCGACCTTGAGCCCGGGACCAACGGGCATGATCATTTCTTTGACAGCTTCTCCAAGTTTGGTCCCGCAACCGAATCCCACCTTGCGCAAATTCTCGCCGAGGTGACCCAGCGCGCCGCCAGCGGAAACGTGCAGTATATGGAACTGATGGTCTCTCCAGATCGCGGACGCGCCGCGGCACTGGGCGCCGAGGTTGGCTACACGCCCGATTTTGCCGCCATGCGCCACAAGCTTCTAGACGCGGACTTTGCCGGTATCGTTGCCGAAGCCGGCAAGAACCTGGATGCCATGGAACAGGAAAAAAACGAGCAACTTCGCTGCGCCAGCGAGCCCGAGTCTCCCTCCGGGGCGTGCTCGGTGCACGTCCGCTACATCTACACCGTGTATCGCGCCCAGCAACCGGCGCAGGTGTTCGCGCAGATTCTGATGGGCTTTGAGTTGGCCAGCCGCGATCCGCGCGTGGTCTCCCTCAACCTGGTGCAGCCCGAGGATTGGTATGTGCCCATGCACGACTTCCATCTCCATATGCAGATGTTGAATTACCTCAAGAGCGTGTATCCAAACGTTCCCGTCACCCTGCACGCCGGAGAACTGGCGCCCGGCATCGTTCCGCCCGATGGGCTGCGCTTCCACATCCGTGAGTCGATCGAGTTGGGTAAAGCCGAGCGAATTGGCCACGGCGTGGATGTGATGTACGAAGACAATCCTCACGAACTCTTGGCCATGATGGCCCGCCATAACGTCATGGTGGAGATCTGCCTCACCTCCAACGAGGGAATTCTCGGCGTCCGGGGACGGCAGCATCCGCTGGCGATGTACCTGAAGGCAGGGGTCCCCGTAGCGCTGGCGACCGACGACGAAGGCGTTTCCCGCTCCGAGATGACCCTCGAGTATGAGCATGCCGTGTTGGACCAGGGACTTGATTACGTTACGTTGAAGAAGATGGCGCGCACCAGCCTGGAGCATGCTTTTCTGCCGGGCGCCAGCCTCTGGGGCGATGCCCGCAAATTTACTCCGGTGCATGAATGTGCCGGCGACCGGCCCACAACGGTGCCCAGTCCCGCCTGTATGCGATTGCTGAACGGCAGCGAAAAGGCGCGCGAACAGTGGCGTCTGGAACGTCGTTTCGCCGACTTTGAAGGCACGTTCTAGCCCGCGCGCAGGCCCCTTGCTTTCATCGTGCGGGTTGCCGATGCCAGACTTCGCGGGGATCGCCATGGATGGCCACAGGATCGACGGCTGAATCCACCCACGCCGTGTACCACATGTTCAGAAGCATCTGGGCGCCGCGGCCAAGCTGCTGACGGATGAACTCGCGCGATTCCGGAGTTCCCTTTCCGTCAAAGCCGCGATCCCTCTCCAACTGGTATGCCCGCTCAATCCTGGACTGCGACTCGCGCAAGTAGGCAACATAGTCCTCGAATGGGCGATCGAGATGTCTTGGCGCACCGACCAGATCCGCGATGTAGGTGACCTCCGGATTGGCGTTCACAAACGCCGTCTCCATCTTCGAGTGAACGTCATGCGAAGTGGAATAGCCCTTGGGATTCGGCCCCACCCAGCCGTTGTACTGGATCGAGGTGTGCATCGGGTTCGAACCGTCACCAACATAGTGGCCGAGCCAGCCTGCGTAGAAAATGGCGTTGGCTTCGGCATTGGCCGTTGAGCGCCCTTCGGCCCGGGCGTGACGAAACTCGCGGAAGGCGACCTTCAAGCGGTCGAAGATTTCAATGGAGATATAGGGTTGAAAACCGATTTTCTCCGGCGGCGGTACATCCGCGTGGGGATGTTGCGCGCGATACTGGTAGACAGCCCGAATAAATGCATAGCGGTCCGGTGGAAGCGGCTTGAGCCAGTCCACCCACTCAAGATCGATGAAATGATCCGGGGCTTGCGCGTCATTCAGAGGCTGTTCCAAATTGGAACGCCAGCGATCCGGCTCCGGTCCCAACCATCCAATGCGCTTCGAGGCCGCCCGAAGAAATTGTGGCATGGCTGGCGGAATTCTTTCGGCGGCCGTGCGGTTGATGGTGGTGTGTCCAACATCGCCCCAGCCTGGGGCCGGTGTCGGCAACAAAACCGCCGCCAGAATGATTAGCAAGCAGAAGGAAGACCTTCGCGCCAGGCGCCGTCCGGCCTTCGGACATGCACTGGACCAGGGACTGCGGAGCGCTTCCATCCCGCCGCGATTTCCCTCCGTGTCATTCATTCCGGCAGCTGCCCTTTGCGAACCTGGTGCCAGGCATAACTGAAAAAAAGCGCAAGCACCCAGGAGATTCCGACAAATAGCACCCGCACCCATCCTGCCGGCAATCCTTGCACCAGGCCGATGGTTCCGGCCACCGCGGCAATCCACCACAGCAGCGCCACAAATCCCAGGCGACGGCGCACCCCCGCAATATTCTGTGGCTCCGGGCTCTTCCCCGCCTCCATCATGATTGATCCCTGGTGTGATTTTCCGTGCGCGGCACGGCCGGCCGCAAACCGCGCAAGCAATGCCACGAGGTCATCTTCTCACGGGTTCAAGCGTATGCCAGCGTGCGGGAATGCTTCCTGGCAAGGTATTCCCGCAGCTCCTCAAAGCCAGGAAAGACCTGCGAGGCACATCCCAGAAGCCAGCCGCTGAGTTCTTCAATCGGCGCCCTGGTCACCAGGTAAACAGGCACGCCGCGACGGTAGGCCACGGTGAGTTCGCCCTGGGTGCCAGCGTCTTTGTGCGCGGGCTCGTCCCAGTAGGCCACCATTGCATCGCAACGCTCTTCGACCCAGTCCAAATCGTACTGGATGACCTTGCGAATGGTCTGTTGAAAGCGGGGAAGGTCGGTTTGCTTCCAGCCGCGATATTCGCGGGCTTCCTCGTCGGTCAGGTCTTTTTTCTCGTCACCCGCGGGATCATAAACATCATGCCCAAACTCGTGCAGGAGACGCGTGACCTCGGCCCGCCATGAGTTGCCACGGTCGGGAGAATTTTCGATGGCGCCACAAAGATAAATCAGCATTTGAGGGAACCCGCTAATCCTCGCGGGAAAATTGATTGTCGTTCTCCATGCATCCCAAGGTCAACCAGAATCTGCTGCCCAGCAGGCGAAAAACGGAACAGGGAGGGCGGCAAGCCACCACCCCCTCGACTCAATCGGCGGTTCCCCCGCATCTAAATCCAGAGGGAAATGCGGCGCGGCGGTCGGGGGTTAGCGCACACGGAAGAGTTCAGGCAGCAGCACCCCGGCCCTGCTTTCAAAGACCTGGGTGAATGCCGCGGCGTTGGCTGGGTGTTCCGGCCCCACGTAATAGGTGCGCGCGGGAGCGCCGCCGCCATAGCGCTCACTCGCCCAGCGCACAAAACTTGCCGCCGGTTGCACCACGCCTGAAGTTCCAATGACCAGCATCACGGTACAGCGTTGCAATTCCTCGATGATTCGTTCCAGGTGGAATGGAACCTCACCGAACCAGACAATGTCCGGCCGGATGCGACCGCCGCACTCACAACGGCGGTGCTCTGCTTCGCTCTCATAAAGGCGCGCGTCCGGGAACGGGGCGCGCACGCAGCGATCGCAGCGGGACTGGAATAGCTCTCCGTGCATGTGCACCAGGTTGTGAGAACCGGCGCGTTCATGCAGGTCGTCCACGTTTTGGGTGCATAGGAAATAGCGCTCTCCCAGCTTGCGCTCCAACTCCGCCAACGCCAGATGCGCAGCATTCGGCTGGGCCCGCGAGGTAGCCTTCCGGCGCTCGGAGTAAAAGCGCCAAACACGCTCCGGATCGCGCTTCCACCCACCGGGTGACGCCACGTCTTCCACCCGCTCGCCTTCCCATAGTCCATCGGAACCACGAAACGTGGCCAACCCGCTCTCGGCGCTGATTCCCGCGCCGGTCAGAACAAAGACTTGATCCTTGCCGCCGATCGCAATCCGCTTGGACTTCGCCATCCTATCTTGCCCCCATGCCCTTCGACTGCACTTCCAGCGACCGCGCAAAATGCTCCAGCACGAAACCCCAATCGTGACCTCCAGGGTAAAGGTGTGCTTCGTGGGGGATGCCGCGTTGCGTGAGCAGTTTGTCCATGGCCACCGTTCCGGCATTGAAGCCATAGCGGTCCTGTGCACCGCAGTCGAAATAGATCGTCATTCGCTTCAGCGCCGCCACCGGGGCCACGCCCGCCAGGTGGAACGCGGAGTTCTTTTCGTAGAACGCCATGTCGGGCGGATTGCCGAAGATCGTGCCCATCAGTGTTTGCTGCCACTCCTGGGAAAGCTCAGAGGGCAAATGCTCGATCAGGGCGGGCATGTTCGCGCTGACGACGGCAAACTTCTCCGGATACTTGAAGGCATAGTGCAGCGCGCCGAATCCACCCATGGAGATTCCCATGATTCCACGCTGGGTGCGGGTTGTGCCGATGCGGTACTTTTTCTCCATCGCGGGCAGAAACTCTGCCAGAAAGAAATCTTCATAGCGGAACTTGCCGTCCCTTGAATTGATGTAGAACGATGCAAACCCCGCCGGCGCCACCACGGCGAACTCGCCAATCTGTTTCTGGCGCATGAGGCGGTCATAAATCGACCACCCGCCCATATTCACCAGCGACTGCTCATTGTCTCCCAACCCATGCAGATAGTAGGCCACCGAATAGCGCCGCACTTTGTCCTGCGCATAGCTGGGCGGAAGCATCACGCAGTAGGGCACCGGGCGAGCCAGAATCCTGCTCTCCAGCGTAGAACACTCCACCTTTGAATGAGCGATGGGGGACTGGGCAACGCAGAGCGCCAGCAGACTGAACACGCACCCGAGCAGAGCCATGCCGCGTCTTGCAGCTTTCATTTCACCCCGCAGTAATACATTTGCATATGTCGATGCAAGATCATTCGTAACGCAGCGCCTGCACCGGGTCGAGCCTGGCGGCGCGCACCGCCGGATAGATACCGGCCAGCACGCTGACCAGCACACTGAAGCTGATGGCTCCGGCGACCAGCCACAGCGGAACCGTCCAGAGATTTTCCGCCGACATCTTCATCCTTTGCAGGTAGACATTGGTGCCCAGATTAATGGCGCGCCCGATGACCCATCCCAGCGCCACGCCCAGCGCGCCGCCGGCTAAGCCCATGGTGGCGGCTTCGGCAAAGAAAAGTTTCTTCACGTCGGCATCGCTGGCGCCCAGGGCCTTCATGATTCCGATCTCGCGGCGCCGCTCCAGCACCGCCATCACCAGCGTATTCACAATCGCCAGGGAAGCAACGGCCAGCGCCAGCGACCCGAAGATTCCCAGGAACATATCCAGCACGGCAAAGAAGCGCCGCATGCTTCGGGTCGCATCCAGATAGGAATACGCCGAAAAGTTCATCGTCTTCACCGACTCTTCCACCTTCTCCGCGTAGGCCGCCGATTGCATGCGCACTGTAAGCATCGTATAAGTGCGCTCGCCCGGCGTGGAGCGAACCAGTTGCTGGGTATCGGCAGGCTGCATCATCCGCATGGCCTCGGCCGTTCCAGTGGGCAGGAAGACGCGCGCCCGGCTGACCATGCGCATGCCGCCGAATGGCTCCTCGTCCAGGATCCCGACGATGCGGAACTGCTTGTCTGTGCGTTCGATGCTGAGGTTCGCGTCGCTCTCGCTGCTCTGGCGTTCGGCATAACGCAGGGTGAGAATTTTGCCCAGCACCCAATCCGGATCCTTCTCCAGCTTCTTGGCAAAGTCGCGCTGCAGCAAAACTTCATCGGCGTTGGCGGAACTAAAAAACCTGCCCTTCACTTTTTCCACCGCGTCTTCATCGCGTGTTGACCATGGAAGTCCAGCCACCAGGGTGAGGTTGGTCTTGTCGCCATACTCCACGTCGGCCATTGCCCGAATCTCGGGAGCGACTTCCTCCACACCGGGCAGCGCCGCAATCCTTGCGCGCGCATCGTCATTGAGCACCGGAGACTCCCCGGGTTTGGCGTCGGCGTTCTCCTCCATGTTCCGTATGTCCTGCCTGCTGGTAACAAAAACGGTCTGGAACATCCCGGACTTCATGAGCTGGTGGTTGGCAAATCCCTGCAACCCGATGCCGAGTGAAAGCATGGCAACCATCGATGCCACACCGACGGCGATTCCCATCGTGGTAAGCGCGTTGCGCAGCCGGGCGTTGCGCATGTTGCGAGCCGCGAGTTCAATCAGGTCCTGGCGAATCATCGTTGCGCCTCCACGCCCGGCACCAATCTTCCATCCGCCATGTGCAACGACTTGCGGGCGTACTGCGCGGCCAGTGCCGGGTCGTGCGTCACCATCAATACGGTTACGCCCATTTTTTCGTTCAACTCGCGCAGCAGGGCCATCACCTCGTGGCCATTGCGGCTGTCCAGATTTCCAGTTGGCTCGTCGGCCAGCAACACCGAGGGACGATTGGCCAGGGCACGCGCGATCGCTCCCCGCTGCTGCTCGCCTCCGCTCAGTTCCGCCGGCCTGTGGTTGGCGCGATGAGCCAATCCAACGTTGGTAAGCAACTCCAGCACGCGGCCTCGCCGTTCACTGCGCGGCGACTCCGCCAACCGCAGCGGCAGTTCGACGTTGTCGGCCAAGGTCATGGTAGGCACAAGGTTGAAGGATTGAAAGATCATGCCAACGGTCAGCCGGCGGTAGCGCGCCAGCGCCTCGGAGTCCATCGTGCTCAGGTCCCTCCCTGCTACCACGATGCTGCCCGCGCTGAGCCGGTCCAACCCGGCCAGAAGATTCAGCAGGGTGGACTTGCCTGAACCCGATGGTCCCAGCAAGGCGGCAAATTCTCCGCCCGCGATCGTAAAGCTCACGTCCTCGACCGCGCGCACGACGCTCTCGCCCATCTTGTAATACCGGCTGGCGCCACGCGCCTCCATGGCTGGCTCATCCTTTTCTGCGTTCATTCTTCCGCCATTCTCTCCGCTGCTACGCTTTAGTGTATTCGACCCGATGCCAGGCGGATACCTGGCAACCATCCCTGCTATTCCGCGATTTCTGGCCAAAGCGCCGCGGATAGCCGCTTTTTGCCGTTGACCTCGGCCCCAATCTCTGTTTAGGATCATTACAGATGAGTTCTCCGCTCCATCACCGCCATCACCATCATCACCACACGGCGATTGTGTCGGCGGAGGCGAGCGGAACCCTGTAAAAGGCAATCATCCAAGCTCTGGCCCGCTGGTGCAACCAAACCCAGCGGGTTTTTCTTTTTGCCGCTGCGGGTGAAGGCCCCGGTAATGCCAGTCCAAAGAGGACTAGGACAATGCAGATCGATTTTGAAAAAATGGGGGGACTCGCCCCGGCCATCGTGCAGGATGCCGATAACGGCGAGGTCCTCATGGTGGGCTTCATGAACCAGGAAGCGTTTGACAAGACGCTTCAGACCGGCTACGTGACCTTCTATAGCCGCACCCGTAACAAGCTGTGGACCAAGGGCGAGACCAGCGGCAATCGCCTGCGCCTCGCCTATGCAGCAACCGATTGCGACAACGATACCCTTCTCTTCAAGGTGCAGGTCGAGGGTGACGGCCTGGTGTGCCATGAAGGCACGCGCTCCTGTTTCACCAAGCCCATCCCCATTTCCCATTCGGAGGTCTCCAATGCCTAAGATTCGACTTGGCATCCCAAAAGGCTCGCTGCAGGACGCGACCCTCGCATTGTTTGCCGCCGCCGGGTTCAAGATCTACGCCAACGGCCGCTCCTATTTTCCCTCCACCGACGATCCCGAGCTGGAATGCATGTTGATCCGTGCCCAGGAGATGGCGCGTTATGTGGAGCAGGGCGTGCTCGACGCCGGACTCACCGGGCTTGACTGGGTGATCGAAAGCGGACGCCAGGTCGATGCCGTCTGCGACCTCATCTACTCCAAGCAAAGCCGGGGAGGCGTGCGCTGGGTTCTCGCCGTGCCGGAAGAATCGACCGTGCAGCGCGCCGAGGATCTCGCCGGAAAAATCATTGCAACCGAACTGGTGGAAGTAACCAAGAGTTACTTTGGCGCAAGGAATATCCCAGTACAGGTGGACTTCAGCTGGGGCGCCACCGAGGTGAAGCCGCCGATGCTGGCCGACGCCATCGTCGAGGTCACCGAGACTGGCAGTTCGCTGCGCGCCAATCGACTCCGCATCGTGGAGACCGTGCTGGAATCCAACACCCAGGTGATCGCCAACAAGAAGGCCTACGCCGACGAATGGAAGCACCGCAAGATCGACAACATTGCCCTGATGCTGCAGGGCGCCATCGCCGCCCAGGGACGCGTGGGACTGATGCTGAACGTGCAGCAGAAGGACTTGCCGGGAGTGCTTGCCGTGTTGCCCGCGCTCAACTCTCCCACGATTTCCGCACTCAGCAACTCCAACTGGGTCGCCGTCAACACCATCCTCGAGGAAACCGTCGTGCGTGATGTGATTCCACGCCTGAAGGCTGCGGGCGGCACTGGAATCGTCGAGTATCCGCTGAATAAGGTGGTGATGTGATGAAACTGCTCAGTGGCGAGGAGGCCGCGCAAGCCGTCGTCTCGCTCGCTCATCGCTACGCTTCATTCGATCCTGGGGTGGAGAAGACCGTCGCCGGGATCGTTAACCGGGTACGCACGGAAGGCGATGCCGCGCTGCTGGAGTACGCCCACGACCTGGACGGGCTCGTGGCGGGTGCGCCCATCCGGGTCCCGGCCGAACAGTTGCAGGCCGCGCTCGCCATGGTGAGCGCTGAGTTCATTCACGCCATCGAGACCGCGGCCAGAAACATCCGCAACTTTGCCGAGTGGCAGATGCCGCGCCCATGGCTGCGCACCATTCATCCAGGGCTGCGCGTGGGCCAGGCCATTCGCCCGCTGGAGTCCGTGGCCTGTTACGCCCCCGGCGGCCGCCATCCCCTGCCCTCCACTGTGCTGATGACCGTAATCCCCGCACAGGTGGCCGGTGTGCAGCGCATCGCCGTCGCCTCGCCGCGCCCGGCGCCGGAAACATTGGCGGCCGCCGCCATCATCGGCGTCACCGAGTTTTACCGCATCGGCGGCGCCCAGGCGATTGCAGCATTTGCTTACGGCACGAAGAGTATTCCAAAGGTGGACAAGATCGTTGGTCCCGGGAACACCTACGTCACCCTGGCGAAAAAGCTGGTCGCCTTTGATTGCGGCATTGACTTCCTTGCCGGGCCAACCGAGATTGTCTATTGCGCAACCGAGGGCAACGCCGAGTTCATCGCCAGCGACCTGGTAGCGCAGGCCGAGCACGACCCGGAAACGCTTGCCATTTTCGTAACCGCCAGCACCCGTCTGGCAAAGTTGGTGGTCAAGTACGCCACCGCCATGGCCCAGGATAATCCGGTTGCAAGCCGGTCACTGGCCGCGCGCGGAGTGGCTCTGGTCGCCAAGAGCCGCAAACAGGCCCTCGAGTGGACCAATGAACTTGGCGGAGAGCATGTAAGCGTGCCCCCGGAAGACGTGTACAACGTCAAGTGCGCCGGCTCCATCTTCCTTGGCGACTACACGGCGCAGTCGCTGGGAGACTACGCCAGCGGCCCCAACCATACCTTGCCCACGGGCAATGTAGCGCGTTATCGCGGCGGGCTCAACGTGATTGATTTCGTTCGCATTATTACCGTTCAGGAAGCCAGCCGCAAAGGCCTGGAAAAGATTGCGCCAACAGTTCTGCTGCTGGCCGAAGCAGAGGGTTTGCAGGGCCACGCCGCCAGCGTGCGCGTAAGGCTGAAGAAATGAGGGCCGCAAATGAGCACTAAACTGCGCGCCCGCCGCGCCGTCGAAACCCTCAAGGAGTATCACCCGCCACTCGGAGGCCGCGATGGACTGCGCCTCGACTTCAACGAGAACGTGGATGGCTGTTCGCCGCTCGTTCTCCAGACCCTGCACTCCATCACCGCCGAGACGTTGAACAAATATCCTGAGCGGGAGCCCGGCGAGCGCGCCGTCGCCAAACATCTTGGAATCTCCTCCGGGCAGGTATTGCTGAGCAATGGCGTGGATGAGGCAATTCACCTGCTTGCGGAATCCTACCTTGAGCCAGGGGATGAGACGCTGATCGCCGTGCCTACCTTCAGCATGTACGAGATCTACGCGCTGGCAACCGGCGCGGTGGTTCGAACGGTGCCATCGGGCGCGGCCTTCGAGTTTCCCGCCGATGCCTTGTTGGCTGCCATTACGCCGGAGACGCGCCTCATCTGCATCGCCAGTCCCAACAATCCCACGGGAGCCATTGCTACTCGTGCACAACTGCTCGCCATCGTGCGGGCCGCGCCACAGGCCGCCGTGCTCATCGACGAGGCGTACATTCATTTCGGCGGCGAGAGCCTGCTCGATCAGGTCGGCATTCTCGACAATCTCTTTGTCAGCCGGACTTTTTCAAAAGCGTACGGACTGGCGGGTTTCCGTCTCGGCGCACTTCTCGGCTCCCTCGGCCAACTGAAGTTGCTGCGCCGCGTTGCCTCGCCCTACAACGTAAACGGCATCGCCCTCGCCTGCCTCGGCGCCGCGCTCGACGATCGCAATTACATCGTCCGCTATGTGGCGCAGGTGCTCGAGGGACGGAGCCAGTTGGAAGACTTCTACCGCACCCATGACATTCCTTTCTGGCCCTCACAGGCCAACTTCGTGCTCGCCTACTTCGGCAGCTATCGTCAGGCCTTGGTGGAGGAGATGCGCCGGCGCGGCATTCTCGTTCGCGACCGCAACAGCGATCCCGGATGCCAGGGCTGCGTGCGTATCACTCTCGGCAATCGTCTGCAGACCGCGCGTTTGCTGCGCGAACTTCCCGCGGCGCTTCGGAGCATCGCCTTTACGCCGCAACCGCATCCCACCCTCGCCGCCAAGGAGGCACAATGACCAAGCCAGCCAAGACTCTGTCCCGAGGCACCGAACTCGAACGCAACACCACCGAAACCCGGATCGCACTCGCGCTTAACATCGACGGCACCGGAATCTACAAGGTGGAGACCGGCATCCGCTTCCTCGACCATATGCTCGAGTTGTTTACCCGCCACGGAGGATTCGACCTGGCGCTGGCCTGCTGCGGCGACCTTGATGTCGATCAGCATCACACCGTGGAAGACGTTGGCATTGCTCTTGGTGAAGCGTTTGATCGCGCCCTTGGCGACAAAAAAGGAATCCTGCGCGCCGGATATTTTCTGATGGCGATGGATGAAACCCTCGGCATCGCTGCCGTGGACCTGAGCGGCCGCGCCGCTTGCGTGGTCGATACCAAGGTGCGGGCGCGTCTGGTGGGCGATCTGCAGAGCGAGTTGGTTTTCGATTTTTTCGAGGGCTTCGCGCGCGGAGCACGGGCCAACGTGCATCTGAAAACCATGTACGGCCGTTCCAACCATCACAAGATCGAAGCGCTCTTCAAGGCATTTGCCCGCGCTCTCCGCGCTGCCTGCAGCAAGGATCAAAGACTGGCCGAGATGTTGCCGTCCACCAAGGGGTTGCTGTAGATGATTACGCTCATCGATTACAAGGCCGGCAATCTGACCAGCGTGCGCAAGGCTTTCAACTATCTTGGGCAGCAGTCCGTGGTCACCGGTGATCCCGCGCTCGTGCGCGACGCTGAGGCGCTCGTGCTTCCGGGCGTGGGCCACTTCTGCACCACCGAGCGGCTGGCCAGCAGCGGCGTGCGCGCCGCCGTCCTTGAGGCGATCGCGCGCGGCGTTCCCTTTCTGGGTATCTGCGTCGGCATGCAATGGCAGTTCGCGGGCTCGACCGAAGCTCCGGAAACACAGGGTCTCGCGCTTTTCGAGGGTACGTGCGAGCGCTTCCGCACCAGCCTCAAGGTGCCGCACGTGGGATGGAACCAGATTCGCCGCACCCCGGCGGCCGAGCCGTCGCGTCTGCTCGGCGGAGTACCCGACGACAGCTTTGTTTACTTCACCCATTCCTATCGCGCGCCAGTCGTCGCCGGCGTCTCGGCCGTCACCACCTACGGTGAAACGTTCGCCGCATCGGTCGAGCGCCAAAACGTCTTCGGCACACAATTCCATCCGGAAAAATCCGGCGACACCGGTTTGCGGATTCTCAAGAATTTCTGCGATTATGCGGCGGAAAGGAGCGCACGATGAGCACGGGAATCACCAAGCGCATCATTGCCTGTCTCGACGTGACCAAGGGCCGCGTGGTCAAGGGAGTGCAGTTCGTGGACCTGGTCGACGCCGGTGACCCGGCCGAACTCGCGCATCTCCACGCCGCCAGCGGCGCTGATGAAATCGTGCTGCTTGACATCACCGCCACCAGCGACGCGCGTCCCATCCTCATCGACGTGGTCCGGCGCACCGCACTCCAGCTCTTTGTGCCTTTTACCGTGGGAGGCGGCGTGCGCTCGCTCGACGATGCCAGCGCGCTCTTTGATGCCGGGGCCGACAAGATCAGCATCAACTCCGCAGCCATCAAGACTCCCGCGATCATCACGGAGATTGCCGAACGCTTCGGCTCCCAGGCCGTCATTGTCGCCATTGACGCCAAACGCAAGCTCGCGGCGGAGGTCACCACCGAGGACGCCGCCGTCTCCAGTAACGTGCCCGCCGAGGTTTATCTTGCCGGGGGCCGCATCGCGACCGGCCACGACGCCGTCGAGTGGGCGCGCGAGGCTGAGTCCCGCGGCGCCGGAGAGATTCTGCTCACCTCGATGGACTGCGATGGAACCCGCACCGGCTTCGATTGTCCGCTCACCGCGGCCGTTGCCAACGCTGTGAACATCCCTGTGATTGCCAGTGGCGGCGCTGGCTCGGGCGATCACTTCGTGGAGGTGTTCAAAGCCGGATGCGCCGATGCCGCGCTCGCCGCTTCCATCTTCCACTTTGGCATTCACGATCTGCGCGAGCTCAAGGCCCAGTTGCAGCGGGAAGGCATCCCGGTGAGGCTCCCTTGCTGAGCATGGACTGTGCGGCATGGAATGCACGGCAGACGCAGATCGCCTGACTTATCCCGCAGCGCTCGCCGCGCTCGGCAAACCTAGGAGCAGGAGCCAGGAAAAATGCTTATTCCCTCAATTGATCTCATGGGTGGCAAGGTTGTCCAGTTGGTACAGGGCAAGGACAAGGCGCTCGAATTCGACGACATCGAGTACTGGATCGACCGCTTTCTTCCCTATCCGATGGTGCAACTCATCGATCTGGATGCGGCCATGGGGACGGGTGAGAACACCTCGATCATTCATCGCATCTGCCAGCACCTTCCGGTGCAGGTTGGCGGCGGAATTCGCTCCGTCGAAGCCGCATCGAAGATGTTCGAAGCCGGAGCCAAGAAGGTCATCATCGGCTCGGCGCTGTTGAAGAACGGCGCGGTGGATGTGGCGATGGCGCAGGCCCTGTCGCACTACGCCGCACCGGCGCGCCTGCTCTTTGCGGTCGATTCCCGGGGCGGTAAAGTCTCGGTGAAAGGGTGGCGGGAAGGCACCACGCTGACGCCCACGGACATGATGCGGCAGACCGGTGAATACTGCTCCGGCTACCTCTACACCCACATCGACACGGAAGGAACCATGCGCGGCTTTCCCTTCGAAGTGATTGCAAAACTGAAGGAAGCAACCTCCCGCAAGCTCATCGTGGCCGGTGGCATCAAGTCCATGGAGGAAGTAAACCGGCTCCACGCCGAGGGCGTAGACTCCGTCGTGGGCATGGCCGTTTACACCGGCGCTCTCGAGGCTTAGCGCGGCCAGGCTCCATGGCGGCCTTCTCCTGCTTTTGATAACCTTTGCAGTGGGGAAAATACGTCAAGCAAGTCCCGGAACCCGGCGCCGGGCCAGGAGAAAAGTGTCACAGGCACAAGTCGTTTCATCGGTGGAAGGCAGCGGTGGAGATCCATCGCGGGAGCACATCTTCAATGTTTTCCGGCGCTGGGGATATCTCGAAGCGGACCTCGATCCACTCGGCCACTTTCCCCGTCTCGATTACTCCGAGCTGAGAATCGGCGGCCCGGACGCCGAGCGCGCCCGCGAAATCTACTGTGGCAGCATCGGTGCCGAGTTCATGCGCATTCCCTGTCCCGAACGCCGTCAGTGGATTATCGACCGGCTGGAAGGCCCGCAGTCCGAGGTCAATCGCGAAACGATTCTCAAGCAACTGCTCGAGGCCGACATCTTCGAGCAGATGTTGCAGACGCTCTACATTGGCACCAAGCGCTTTTCGCTCGAAGGCAACACCGCCCTGATTCCCATGATGGAGGAGATTCTCGCCAGCGCCGCAGCGCACGGCGCCGAGGAATGCGTCATGGCCATGAGCCATCGCGGACGCCTCACCGCCATTTACAACACCGTGGGCCGTTCCGCAACCGACATCTACGCGGGCTTTGAAGATGTTGATCCGCGCTCCATCCTTGGCGGCGGCGACGTGAAATATCACCTTGGCGCCACCGGCGATCGCGACTTCAACGGCCAGCGCATGCGGATTCACCTGGTCAGCAATCCCAGCCACCTGGAGGCAGTCGATCCCGTAGCGCTGGGACGCGTTCGCGCCAAGCAAACCCGGCGCGGTGCCGAGGGCAAACTCCAGGTCCTACCCATCCTCGTGCATGGCGATTCCGCTTTTGCCGGTCAGGGTATCTGGGCCGAGACGCTCAACATGAGCGATCTGCCAGGCTACACAGTCGGCGGCACCATCAACATCATCGTCAACAACCTGCTCGGCTTCACCACCAACCCAAACGAATACGCCAGTGGACGCTTCGCCAGCGATCTCGCCAAGCGCCTGCCTATCCCAATTTTCCATGTGAATGCAGAAGACCCCGAAGCAGTCGTCCGTATCGGGCGGCTTGCGCTTGAATATCGATACCAGTTCGCCTCGGACGTACTCATCGACCTCATCGGCTACCGCCGCCACGGCCACTCGGAAATCGACGACCCCACCATCACCCAGCCCATCGTCTACGCCAAAATCAAGGTCCACCCGCCGCTTTACGAAATCTATGCCAAGCGGCTGGGCATCGACGTCACCGCTCAGGTTGCCGAATCCCGGGCGCGCTACCAGCAGGCCAAGGCAGATGCCAAAGCCATGAGCAAAACGCCTCTGCTCTATGAATTGCCCGATTACTGGAACGGATTCTTCGGACGCAAATGGTTACCAGCCCACGAAATTGACACCGGAGTCGCGCCCGAGGAACTCACGCGTCTGGGCCTGAAACTTGGCGAATACCCGGCTGGTTTTCACATCCATCCCAAGGTCGCCGCTCTGCTCAAACAACGCCAGGAGATGGCGCTGGGGAAGCGTCTCATCGACTACGGCATGGCCGAGGCCCTGGCCTTCGCCAGCCTGGTAAGCAGCGGGATTCCGGTTCGGATGAGCGGGCAGGATTCGCGCCGCGGCACTTTCAGTCATCGCCACTCGTGTCTGATCGATGTTGAGGACGAGAGCGAATACATGCCGCTGCAGCATGTCTCGCCCGGCCAGGCCCTCATCGAGATTCATAACTCGGAGCTTTCCGAAGCCGCCGTCCTTGGTTTCGAGTACGGATATAGCCGCGATTATCCCGAGGCGCTCACCCTGTGGGAGGCACAGTTCGGCGACTTCGCGAACAGCGCCCAGATCGTCATCGATCAGTTCATCAGCGCTGGCGAAGAAAAGTGGGGTTTGCTTTCAGGGCTGGTCCTGCTCCTGCCGCACGGCTACGAAGGCCAGGGCCCGGAGCATTCCAGTGCCCGGATGGAGCGCTACCTGCAACTGTGCGCCCGTGACAATATGCAGGTTTGCCAGCCATCCTCGGCCGCGCAGTTCTTCCATCTGTTGCGCCGCCAGGCTCTGCGCAAATGGCGCAAGCCGCTCATTTGCTTCACTCCCAAGAGCATGTTGCGCCATCCCGATGCCGCAAGCGAACTGGCTGCGCTCAGCGCGCCACGTTTCAAACCCGTGGTTGCAGATCATGGTGCCGATCCCGCCGAGGTCAGGCACATCCTGCTCTGTTCGGGAAAAATCGGTCACGATCTCCAGGCTGAACGTAAACGATTGAACCATACCGACACCGCCATTGTTCTCCTGGATCAGCTCTATCCCTTTCCGGAGCGCGACCTCCTGGACGCCCTCGCCCCGTACGAGAATGCGCACGAACTGGTGTGGGTGCAGGAAGAGCCTGCCAACATGGGCGCGCACAGCTTTGTGAGGCCCCGCCTGCGCCGCCTGGTTGGCGAGCGGCTGGCCGTGCGCTCCATAAAACGCCAAGCCGCAGCAAGCCCCGCTACCGGCTCGGCCAAGGCTCACCAGTTGGAACAGCGCGCGCTGCTTGCGCTGGCTTTCGCCGGTTCCTGACGCTAGCTTCCCTCCCGGATGCCGCCAGGCGGCCTCCGAACGCACCCAGGGCCACCACCGAACCGCTGCACGCCAGACAACTTCGCCGCGGTTCATCTGCTCCAAAGACAATTCATTCGTCCTTTTTGCCGTCTAAAGCTGGATTGAGTTTTATACTTTTTAAAATAGAGCAAAGATGTTTTACTATCGCTACATTTCTGTGGGCCATCGCCGTCGAACTCTAAGAAGGAGGGACCAAATGGTAAACGAGACGATCACGCAAGGACTCAGACCGTACTTGATCGGGGAGAAAATCCGTGCCTTGAGGCTCAAGAAGAGCATGGGACTGGTCGAGCTTGGCAACCACACTGGCCTTTCTGCTGCATTGCTTTCAAAGATCGAGCGCGGCAAGCTGATTCCGACGCTTCCCACGTTATTGCGCATCGCCATGGTCTTCAGCGTAGGACTGGAATTTTTCTTCGACAACAACCGCAATCGCCACCTGGTCGAGGTAATTCGCAAAGGCGAGCGCACGCGCTTCCCCGAGCGGCCCGGCTCCGACGCCAGTTCCTACTGGTTTGAAAGTCTCGACTTCAAAGCCAGTGAGCGCAAACTCAACTCGTTCTATGCCGAGTTCATGCTGATGCCATCCGACCAGTTGAAGCCGCACCAGCACACCGGGATCGAAATGCTGTTCGTTATTGAGGGTGCGCTCAACGTGAAAATCGGCGGAGACGATTACGAACTTGCCACAGGCGATGCCATCTACTTTGATAGCTCCATGCCCCATTACTATCTGCGCAGGAACGAGGCGGGCGCATGCAAGGCGCTGGTGGTCACTGCAGGGTAGCGCCATTCCAGGGCGAACGGTGCAGAGATATCGGATGCCCCGTTTGAAAGGTATTCTCATGGAACTGCCGGTCATTCATCTCTACGAAGACACATGGCAATGCCATGAGGCATTGGAATTCATGGCTGCGGCCGGTTTTGTTCCCGCGCAAATCCACCCAGTCAATTATCATTCTAAAGACAGCGTGTCCCATGTTGAAGTCGACTGCTTGTTCCGCCCACGCGGCTGAGATGATCTAGGACACGGCAGAAGGGCCTGTAGCTCAACGGTCAGAGCAGAGGACTCATAATCCTTTGGTTGTAGGTTCGAATCCTACCAGGCCCACCATCTTTTCAATAACTTACAAAGTTGAGATTTAACGGTATGACGTAAAG
>Ga0181520_10000155_pt1 | contig 140625 bp, 121 predicted proteins | sample PEATcosm2014_Bin_29_FD_132451 | JGI IMG/M metagenome (GOLD analysis project Ga0181520, IMG submission 132451) | Peatland microbial communities from MTU Mesocosm Facility, Houghton, MI, USA - PEATcosm2014_Bin02_30_metaG | ecosystem: Environmental > Terrestrial > Soil > Wetlands > Peat | place... | reverse complement strand
GAACATCACTTCCTGTTGTTGGTCATCTCCACGCATGATTAATACATACCCTATCGTCCTGTGGAAACCATCGTGCTGGACCTGGTTCCCCAGCCTTTTTTCCGCAAGCTGTTCAGTCGTGCCACAATTGCAATAAAGAACACGCGGGCTTTAGTCGCTGCGTGAATCTCAGTAAACAACAATAGTTTATGCGGAGATTCCCAGGCTGGAAGCATCTTCCGCTTCAATCAAAGCTTCTCCCGCCGCCTTCTCTTCCCGTAGTGCCTTATAAGCCCGGTAAACAAACCACCCCATGTACCACCCATCAATATATTTATAAGGCGTCTCGCCAGTGGTGTAGTGGCCGCAAGGCAACACGCGCCGCTCAAAGTCCAGCCCGATGCGTTCAAACGCCTCCACCACCTGTAGCGAGTACTCCAGCGGAAAGGTCAAATCATAATTCGCGTAAACCAGCAGAACTTTTTTTTGCGCTCCATCCACGTCGTCGCGCATGATCTTGTCGTAGTAGCTGCACGGGCTCACAGCCGCCCACAGCGCCCGCACCCGTTCCTGATTAAGCCCTGCCTCTTCCAACGCCTGCTTCACGTGGCGCGTACTCTGCCCCGCCCAGGTCACATCTCCAAAGGCCGTCGAAGCATGGTTGAATGCATTCACCTTGAGCCGCTTGTCATGCGCGCTGGCCAAAAACGCGTAGCACGATCCTAAACTCGTTCCCAGCACACCGAAGTGCTCGTAACCCTGCTCTTCCAGCCAATCCAGGCAGCAACGAATATCCACCACCGCCTGCCGGCACGCCGAAATCGTCCGCCCGATATTCGCGCTGACCGCGTAATCCGACCGCTCCAACTCCACCGGACGCCGAATGTCGTGATAAGGCTTCGAGAGCCTCAGCGCCGAAATCCCCATCTTGTTGAAGATCGTGCACAGCGAATTGTGGCTGAAGGCATCAGCATTCCATTGCGGCATCACTACAATCGCCTGCTTGGGCCGCTTAGGGTCCTTATGCTCCGGCGCAGGGTACCAGCGCGCATTCACCAGATCGTTCTCCGGATAAGGTGTCCGCTCCGGCGAGGTGAAGCGAAGATACTGCGCCTTCGGAATCTTCCCCTCTGCGGCCTGCTGCTTCAGCGCCGCGTCCTGTGCCAGCGTCTCCGGGCGAACATTGGTGGGAAAAAGCTCCGGGTGCCGCTCTTCCAAACGGAAATCAGTAGGCCGCTTATAGCCGAAAAATGCATCGCTGTGGCGTATCAAAAACTGGTTAAGGAGCACCATCGCCGCCTCGGACAGCGAGGGATCGCTCACAATCTCCGGCCCCGGCAGCGCCTCCTCATAGCCATGCTCGCGCAAGAAAGGCTCAATCCATTCGAAGCCCCATTCCAGTGGGCGCACCACGCGGTTTTCGTCGCGCGTGGTCAGTCGCGTCTCCCACTCGTACATCCAGCGCGCATATTTCTTTTTGAACATGGATTTACTTAGATTCTAACAGTGCCGGACGAGCGGACTGTGAACCGAAGCTGAAGCCGGGCGCCCCTCTATAACTCTACTTCTGAATGTAATTCGTACTTCGACCGTATCCCCCAGAACGACAGCCATCCCAGGCTGAGCAGCGTGATGAGCGCGATGACTCCCAGCGAGATCACGCAATACAGGCACCACACCATCAGAACGTCTCTCTCGATATGAGCAAGATAGAGTGCGTATCCCAGCCCCATTAGCGAAGAAAGAAATACCATTACCCGTTGTCCCATCAACGCCAGGGCCGCCAGCGCAAAGTAGCCTGCAATCCCTATCGCCGCCACAGGCACCCCCTTGATCTCGGCGTAAGGGCTGCGGTTCACAAGATCGCAATCCCACTTCGCGTTGATAGAACAGGGCGTGGTCTCGTTGGAATAGTGTACGCGCAGGGATAGCGCGGAAACCCACACGCCCGCCAGCGCCAGGATTGCAATGATATATCGCACAATTCATTAGACGCGTAACCGGCGCATCCGTCGCAATTACCATGAATATATATGGGTTCGTTATCCGACGCCGAAGGCCGCCAACCCCACCCCAGGGGCCGCCGCGTAGCCTTTTTTGGAGGCAGTTTTGACCCGCCCCACCTCGGCCATCTCGGTGTGGCGCGCGCGGCCCAGGCGGCCCTCAGCCTCGACTCCGTGCTCTTTGCGCCCGTGGGAACGCAGCCCCTCAAGCCGCAGGGCACTGAGGCCAGCTTTGAAGACCGCCTGGCCATGACCCGCATGGCCATTGCCAGCGAGCCTGGCTTTGACCTCTCCATGGCCGATGCCCCCCAGCCCTCCGGCGCACCCAACTACACACTGGAGACGCTCCTCGCCCTGCGCTACCAACTTCCGCCCAACACCACCCTCTTTTGCCTCATGGGAGCCGACTCGTTTGCCGGTTTTAGACGCTGGCATCGCGCCGCCGAGATCCCCTTTGTAGCCCCCTTGATCATCGCTTCCCGCCCCGGCCAGCTATTGAACAACCTCGACTCCGCCCTGCCGGATGGCCTGACCATGGAGCCCGCGCCTGAGTCGGAAATCGTTGAGCCGGCCATCGCCCTCCGCCGCTACATTCTCCGCAATCCCGCCGGCCAACAAGCTCCCTTCTACCTGCTCCCCGGCCTGCATATCGACATCAGCGCCTCCGATATTCGTGAACAAATCCGCCTATTCGGACCCTCTCCAGCCGCGACCCAAACGCCCCACCCCAACCTCCTTCCCCCTCCTGTATTGGAGTACATTCGTGCCCACCACCTCTATCATTGACTTGCCCCAGCCCCCTCGAAAGGCTACGATGAAGCTCGGAGATCAATCACATAGAATGACAACTGAAACCAAGCAGCAAACCCGCATCCATGTCCAGACAGCCGCCGCCGTCTGTGAAGACAAGAAGGGCCTCGACACCCGCATCCTCGAGCTCGACCCCATCGACTCCGGCCTCTCCGACTTCTTCCTCATTACCTCGGCCGCCAACGACCGCCAGGCCATCGCCATCGCCGACGAGATCGAAGACCGCCTCAAAAAGTCCTTTGGCCTCTTCCCCAACTCCGTCGAGGGACGCCGCCAGGGCCAGTGGATTCTCCTCGACTATGTGGACTTTGTCGTGCACGTCTTCCTCGCCGACCGCCGCGCCTTCTACGACATCGAGCGCCTGCGCAAATCCGCCCGCACCGCCACCCCCGCCGAGTTCGACGCCGAGCTAAAAGCCGCGCTCTCCGCAAAAACTCTGGCCGTCCGCAGCAAAGCAGCCGCAAAGCCCGCGCCCAAGCCGAAGCCAAAGCCAAAGAAGGCCGTCAAGAAGCGCGCCATAAAGCCCGCCACCGGAAAGTCACGCGCAGCCAAACCTTCCGCGAAAAGCTCATCCGCAAAGAAAAAGCCCGCTGTTAAGAAGAAGGCCTCCAGCATATCCCCCGCTAAGAAAATTGCAGCCAAAAAGGCATCGCCCCGCAAACCTGCGCCTAAAAAGAAGAAGCACTAGACTGTTGTTTTTGCTTGTCATCCTGAGCGAACAGGGCCCCAGGCGTACTCTTCAGCATGGGGGTGGTGAGTCGAAGGATCTGCTTTTTATCGATTCAATTAAGATGTTTTCCTTGCAATATCTAAATTTTCCCGCACACATAAAAAAAGGGCCGGGAGCTTGCGCTCCCGGCCCTTTTGCTTGTTTACTCCACGCCTTACCAGCTAACGCGACCGCCATACTCGATCTTGCGTGGGACGTTGGCTTGGCCTTGCTCCGTACCCCAGCCAGCGTCATTGCCGATGCCATATGGGCTGCCGTTGGAAGGGCCGCTCTGAAGATACGGGTCGGCAAGGACATTGTGGTTGAACACGTTTTCGAAGATAAACGAGAGCTGGATCTTGGCGCTCTTCCATACCTTGAAGTCCTTCTGCGCGCTCAGGTCCACATTCCAATACGGCATTCCGATGATAGCGCCGTTGCCGGGGTTCTTGGTGTCGATGCCCAGAATCGGCGCGCGAACCTGATCGTAGACCACCGCCGGATTCGCGAACATATTGACCTCTGAGGCTACGGTTGATCCTGCTGGCGATGTCCCCGGAGCATTTCCGTATGCGTCGGTGCTGCCGGTTATGCCGTAATGCGAGTGAACTCCCCCGTTATACTTGCTGGTGAAGATGCATTGAATGTTGTTGCCGTAGTTGCTGTCGTCGGCCGCTCCAAACTCCTGGGAGCCGGTGTAGAGGTTGTTGTTTGCTGTCTGGCAGGCCAGCGGCTCGCCGTTGCCCATGGTGTAGATCGGGGCAAGCGACCAGCCGCCCACAAGCCGTCCGATAATGCCGCGCTGGTCTTTGTAATACGGCTCTTGCCACACCCCGTACATGTTGAAGACGAACTTGCGGTTAAACGCCTGAACTCCGTAATTCTTCCCCAGGTCGAAGGCATCATTGACCGTGTATTCGCTGGTGGACTGCGTCTGGGCTCCGGTGCCCAGAGCCTTGCTGTAGGTGAAGTTCTCATGCATGGTTAGGCCATGCCAGTCCGTCGTGCTGACCGTGACAAAGCCGCCGTTGTAGTTTCCGTAGCCGATGCTGGCATTCAGCGCCACGCCGCTCGAAAACTGTCCGGTGTTGTTCGTCATTGTTGGTGCAAAGTTGAATTTGCCGGCATCTAAATCGCTCCACAGGCTCCACACAGACTGGGTCACAAGGTTGTTAATCTCCTTGTTGAGAACTGCCGCGGTGCAGCTCGCGTATCCGGTGCAATAGCCCGAGGCTGCGAGCGTCGATTCAAAGAATGGCTGCGCCGTGATGGTTGCAGGAATGCCCCCGAAGCCGCACTGTGCCTGTGATGTAGCGCAACCCAGCGCCTTCTCCAGAGCCGCGTACGCGGATTGGAACTGCTGTCCACCTTGCGACATCATGTACGGGACCGCGTTCAGGTTGACGGGTTGGTATTCATGGTGAATCAAGCGCCCAATGTATCCCACCTCAACCAATGTCTTCCGGCTCAACTGCCGCTGGATCGTCAAATCGAAGGAATCGATCATATTGGGGCGGAAGCTGGGATCGAGCCCTTCGGCGGCCGAACTAGCGGCGCTGTTTACGCCTGGGTAAATCGGCTGGGGCAGCGTGGGGGCGGCCGCAGCCAGAGGCGCCGAGTTGCCGTCCACGCCTATGCGGAATGCATTGGCAGCTGACAGGTAGTTGGGACCAGCAGTAGTAGAGCCGTTGCAAGTGCCGGTCGAGGACAACAAACCTTGACCCGGGTCTGTCGTGCTGCCTGCTAATGCAAATTTGCATTGCACTGGCTGGATCAAACCGACGCCCAACAGCGGCACCAGCACTTGGCCCACGCCGTTCAGGCGGCCGTAAGAGTGACCATAGCCTCCGCGTACGACCGTCGAGTCGTGGCCGAAGATGCGACCGAGCAAGGAGTGGCTCTCAAATTTCGGATTCCAAGCCGCGGCTACGCGCGGGCTGAAGCTGCCATAGAACGGGTTGTACGGATACTTATCACCGGCGCCCACGTTGCCTACCAGCGCAAAGCCAAGTTCCGGGTTGTACACGTTGCCCGCCAGCGCGGCCATCTTGCGTTGATTGATGTATGTGTTGAGCGAGACCGGATTGACGTTATCGTCAACCAGTACAGTCTGCTTGCCGTTCTGTTCCGTCGGCGGCATCTCCAGTGTCCAGCCCATGCCATACGTCAGCGTAAAGCTCGGCTTCGCGTGCCACGTGTCGCTGAAATACACGTTGTAGTAAGGGATGGTGCTCTTGTCGAATGCGGGCGTCAGTGGCGGATTCAGCGCCAGATTGGCTCCCTGGCGCGTGTACGCTACTTCCGAGTCGGTCACCATTCCATACACTGCGGCCGCCAAGCGCGCGGACGACTGACTGCCGGACGGGTAGCCTCCACCCAGACTGGAGAGATCGATATTCCCTGCGCCATTTCCATCGCCCAATTGGTAGGTGGGGGTAAAGTTGATGCCGCCGCCATTGTCAGACCGTTGATGGTAGTCGAAGTTGTGCTGATACTGGCCGCCGAATTGGAACAGGTGGCTGCCCTTCAGGTAAGTGAGGTCATCCCGGAAGAAGTTGTCTTTGCCGTCCCAGAAGCGTGTACGAATCTGCTGGGTATTCACGTTATATGGCGTGAGGGCATTAACCTGGGATTCACCCATGGGCTCCAGTGCGCCGCCTAGGCCCGAGACTTGCGGCGGGGCGCCTTGGGTCGACCACGACCAGTAGTTACGTAGGTAGCTGTAGTGGAAGTCGTTGGTGACGTTCGATGTAATGTTCGTCGTCAATCCGGCCACAAGGTACCACGGCTGCTGCGGGCGGCTTGCCTTTGCGACCGGCTTGCCTAACGTGTCGCCGGGTAACGCTCCGCCGATATCTATCTGGTAGTCACGGAGCTGGACCAGTTTGTAGTAGCGGTAGCTGCTCATCAGGTGCCATTTCGGCCCGAAATCATGATCCAGGCGCGCAACGAAAAAGTTGTCCTTGACGGGGACCGCCATATTGGCCTTGAATGCGACCGTATTGTGTTTGTCGCAATATGCGGCTGAAGTTAACCCTGAGCATGGATTGCCGACTGCGGCCGGAATGTTCCCTGCCGGCTCTTCTGTTGTCCACATCGTCTTGACGTCCGGATTGATGCCGATGCTGCGTGGGTCAATGGTTGCCATGTTGAAACTTGTGAGAACTGCGGGGCTACCAACATTGACTTGGAGGGTGCCGGCTGCCATCGCCGCTGTTGGAACCGGGCGTTCAATGGTCTCGGATTGGGGATAGCGCCATGCCTGGTAATTAGCGAAGAAAAATGTCTTCCCACCCAATATATTCTTGGGAATCACTGGTCCGCCGCCTGCGAAGCCATACTTGCTATAGTGATAATGCGTAACCGGCGTATCGGTGAGATTGTTCTGCCACGTGTTGGCGCTCTCATCGTTGTCCAGGTAATATTCATAGGCCGTTGCGTGCCATTTTTCCGTGCCGCGCTTGGTCACGATCTCCACCTGCGACCCGGCTGAATTGTTGAAGTCCGCCGTTTGGTTGTTGGTGTTCACCTTGAACTCTTCCACGCTGTCCTGCGGCGTAGGGATCACGCCTGTGGGGCTTGCCGAGAGATTAAAATTCTGGCCCGCGACGCCCGTCGGGTCTTCCGCGAACGAACCCGTATAAACGTTCATGCTGCCGTCCATGTCGCTGGAGTTGTTGCCGCCATCCAGGCTGTATGTATTTTGGTCGACCACCGCTCCGGCCACGCTGCCGTCGGGGCTCACGCCCGCCTGTAACTGGGCAAAGGTGCCTGAATCATGAAGAAAGCTGGGTAGCTGGGCGAGCGAAACCGGATCAACAGTGCTGCCTACTGTCGCGTTGATGGTTTGCAGATCCGCGCCCGATGTATGCACTTCAACAGTCGTCGCTTCGCTGCCTACTTGCAACTTGAAGTTGGCCGTGGTCTGCGTGCCGACCGTCACCGTTTGACTCGCGACTTTATCGGTCGCAAAACCGCTCTTGCTGGCGGTAATGGAGTAGTCGCCTGGAGGGACGTTCACAAACACATACTGGCCGGTATGGGATGTGCTGGTCTTGCGCTCCGTCTTGGTTGAATTATCGGTCAGGGTGACGGTCGCGCCCTGAATCACCGCGCCGCTCGGGTCCTCGACCACGCCGACTACCGTTCCGGTGTTCGTCGACTGGCCGAACGCCGCCGGGGTCGTGAGATTCGCAACAAAGCCGGCCATCAGCAGAAGGCCGAGCGCTAAAACCGCACTATGCAACCGGAATATCTTCATGGACTTCCTCCAAAAGTTCTGTGGGGGCCGGAAACCCGTTCTAGCAGCTTCTCAACCCACCTGTGTGCTCTTGCGTCTCGGTTAGGGGTATATAAACTCAATCCCAGGAATGCGAGGCACTACTCGTAATGTTGAAATAGCAGTTTAAGGGCCATATTCGAAACGTAAGACAATATTTTTTTTCGTTGATTTTAAATGGGTTATGTATTAATTCGACCTCTTGCTGTTGGTTGATATATGAAAAAGTGGATTGCTCCAGCAAGGAATCCCAAAAATGGACACTTTGTCCAGTTTTGACCTTTTTTGTTGAGGATAGCTCCGGCTATACGATACCACCCCGGTGACAGACTCTCTGCACTCTGTGCTTCCCATCTCCTTTGCATGGCTTATGTTGCCCTTTGCTGCAATATCTGCTTCATCCATGCAAACGTGCGCACAGTAGAGTATTCTGCTCCCCATGAACCTGACCCTCGCGCATATAGGCGCGCGCCCCGCAACAAAGGACGAATTCGAAGCCCTCACCGCGCTTTATCTGCGGCGCTGCTCCAAATATGCGCGTTGCAACACCGAATCCTTCCGCAACGAACAAGCTCTCATGGAGTGGCTCGATCGGCAGCAAGGACGCACGCACGCCATCGCTGTTATGCTCGACAGCCGCGGCCGTCAGATGAGTTCCGAAGCCTTTGCCGCATGGCTGGGCACGCGTCGCGACCAGGGAACGCAGCACCTTGTCTTCGCCGTGGGGCCGCACGCCGGTTGGTCAGACGAAGCGCGCAAGAGAGCCCAACTGCTGCTCTCGCTCGGTCCCATGACCATGGCCCACGCCCTCGCGCGCCTCGCCATGGCCGAGCAGATCTACCGCGCATTCACCATCCTCTCCGGACACCCCTACCACGCCGGACACTGAACGACAGCGGTCAGCTATCAGCAGTCAGCTATCAGATAATTCAGATGCGTGCCGTCCTCAAGCAACTTCTGCGAACTGCGAACTGTAAGCTGATAGCTGATCGCTGTAAGCTGTATCTGTGACTATCGATTCCCGTCGAGGACTGATTCTTATCAATACCGGCCCCGGTAAAGGCAAGACCACCGCGGCCATGGGTACAGCCCTGCGCGCCGTCGGCAATGGCATGAAGGTGCTGATGATTCAGTTCCTCAAAGGCTCCTGGCACTATGGCGAGCTCGACGCGGTTCAATCCTTCGGCGAGAACTTCGTACTCAAGCAGATGGGCCGCGGCTTCGTAAAAGTCGGCGGCGCCGAGACCGACCCGGAGGATATTCGCCTGGTCGAGGCCGCCTGGACCGAAGCGCGCGAAGCCATTGACTCAGGCCAGTGGGACATGGTCATTCTCGACGAGATTAACTACGCCATCGGCTACGGCATGTTGAACCCCGCAGTGGTCGCCGATGCCCTGCGCGCGCGCCCCGAGATGGTGCACGTCATCCTTACCGGCCGCAACGCCCATCCCTTGCTCGTCGAGATGGCCGATACCGTAACCGAAATGCGCGAAGTCAAGCACGCCTACCAAAAAGGCATTCTCGCCCAGCTCGGAATAGAATATTGAGATAGGGCAGCTATCAACCTACACCGTTCAGTCATTAGTTCCCCGTAGGCCGAATCGTGATGTCAACTGCATGCTGTTAGCTGTCTGCTGCATTTCAGAGGTTCAATGCCCTGGTTCAAGCGCGATGACGGAGAATACGGCCCCGGTCTGAGGGGCTCTGCGACAGCGGCCGAGTCGCGTGTACGTACCGAGGGCCTGTGGATCAAATGCGATGGCTGCCGAAGGCCCGTCTGGAAAGCGGATCTGCTGGCCAACCTGAACGTCTGCCCCCGCTGCCAATATCACTTCCGCATCGGCGCGCTTCAGCGCATCGACCTGTTGCTCGAGCCCGGCTATGAGCTTGTCGACGGCGGACTGCGCTCCACCGACCCGCTCAACTTCACAGACATCAAGCCCTACAAGCAACGGCTACGCAAAGCTCAGGAACAAACCGGCCTCGACGATGCCATCCTCAACGCCATCGGCCGCCTCGGTCCCCATCAGGTCGTGCTCAGCGTTATGGAGTACGCCTTCATCGGCGGGTCCATGGGCGCGGTGGTCGGCGAGACCATCGCCCGCGCCGTCGATCGCGCCCGCATCAGCCGCCATCCGCTCATCATCGTCGCCGCCTCCGGCGGAGCGCGCATGATGGAGGGCGTCGTCAGCCTCATGCAGATGGCAAAAATCTCCTCCGCCCTCGCCCAGCTCGACTCCGCCCGCGTTCCCTACATCTGCGTCCTCACCGACCCCACCACTGGAGGCGTCACCGCCAGCTTCGCCATGCTCGGCGACCTCAACATCGCCGAACCCGGCGCTCTTATAGGCTTTGCCGGCCCGCGCGTCATAGAACAGACCATCCGGCAAAAGCTCCCCGAGGGCTTTCAACGCTCCGAGTTCCTCCTCGAAAAAGGCTTCCTCGACGCCGTCGTCCATCGCCGCCAACTCAAGTCCTACCTGATTCGCGCACTGGAGTTCCTCCGCGCTCCCGCTGTGGCGTGATCTGCTTCAATAGCTCCATCTACCACGCCTCGCAAACACCACGGCCCGGCATCGCTGCCGGGCCGTCATTCTCTTCCCTTCACACAATATTCCGCTACTGAACCACAACGGCAATCGAAGTCGCTATACCGTCCTCCGTTGTTGTTGCGGGAAGCGCCGTACCCACTCCATTCTTCCAGTAGTAGGGTACATAGTATTGAGTTGTGGAGTCCCACTGCTGGCCTGCTACATAGACATCGCTGCCGGAGACGGCAATCCCGTATCCCAAAGCCATCGCCGATGGAGAAAGACTTGAGATGGTCACTTCCGTACCGTTCATCCAATATACAGCTATGCCATGGTCGTTCGTAGAGTTCGTGTCAACTCCAGCGATATAAACATTGCCGTCGGAGACGGCGATTGAGTATGCCATTGACGCAATCGATCCATTCTGACCGAGGGCAACGGCCGTTGAGCCGTTTTTCCAGTAACAGGCTGCTGTGATGCCACCATCGTAGTTTTCAAAGCCCGCAACATAGACATCGTTGCCAGAGAGGGCAATTGCGTTAGCAACACTGGTGTTCAACGGTGGTGCGGCGGGCAGAGCCGTGGCTACGCCGTTCTTCCAGTAGACGGCTTCAGCGCGGCCGGTCGCGGAGTTGGTCTGGGAACCCGCTACATAGACATCGCTTCCAGAGATAGTGATTGCACTTGCCCCGGCACTCACGGTTCCATCGGTAAGCGGCACGAGCGTGTTGTTCTTCCAGTACACCGCAATGTAGTTGCCGGTTGCGCTGTCGTATTTATAGCCAGCTATATAGACGTCGCTGCCGGAGACGGCAATTCCGTTCGCTGAGGCATTCACGGTTCCATCAGTAAGAGCGGTAACCGTGCCGTTTGCCCACGACATGGCTTGATAATTGCCGGTCGCGCCGTCATAACCATCGCCCGCCATGTAGACGTTGCTGCCAGATGCGGCAATCGACCAGGTATTTTCGCCGGGATCATACCCGGTAACTCCTCCGGCGACGGGAGACGATACGCCATTCGTCCAGTAGTTGGCTTGCGAGGCTCCGCTTATCGGATTGTACGAGCCGCCCACTGCATAGACCGTTGTGGTGGTGCCTCCCGAATTGCCGCCGGTGTTGCTGCTTGTTGCGCTGCCTCCTCCGCAGCCGCAAAAGGGAAACGTGAAAAATAGCACAGAGATCGGGAAACAAAGTTTGATCCTATTCATACGTATCCTCTTTCCTATTGCGAGAATCTAACCGTATGGCGAATTGCCCATCAATCTCAATTTGATTGCAATTCTGCGAGTACACCAATCCGCCCGTCGTTCCTCAGTGTAACCGGAAGAAACTCGCGACAGAAATTCACTGACCGGAAAACTGCCAACAATTTATCATGGCTCCGAGAGATAAACAATTCTATATCGGCATCAGCACGTTTCGGTACTTGTACTCCGAGTCAGGATCTTCCGGCCGCATCTGCCTCTGCCGTCGCCTGACAGTCACTTCAGCTTACCGGTTTGGTAAGCAAGGCCCATTCAGGGATTCTGGTTGACGCCGCAATCCATCGCATTGTATTTGGATAGAGCGAAAGACTGTGCGGCATCATCATGCGTCCCGCTCCGGTTACCATAGCGCGCGAGATAAGCGTCGCAAGCGACATCCCGCGACGGAGTTGTTTGTGCAGCCTGCGGTGAAACTCATCCTCGCGGGCGCCAGCCAGAAACATCTCCGCCGCCAATCTTCCGCTGTGCAGTGCGATGGACATGCCATTTCCGGTAAATGAAGGAATCACCGCGGCCTGATCGCCTATGCACCACAAGCTGGAACCGCCTCTAACAAGATACCCATATGGAATGGGAGAGATGGCCAATGGCCGATCCCACAATGCCTTTGCGCAGTGCAAACGCTTTCGTAGCTGCCGGCTGCCATCAAGCAAGTCGGCTAGCAGCTCACTCCATCCGCCTATCCTGCGCAACTCGCTGCGTCTGACCACCAGGCACAAGTTAGCCGCATCGCCTTCTACCAGCGACAGTGCTCCATATCCGCCGCGGAAGAGAAACATCTCCAAAGCGCCCCGCAAATCCTCAATCTGCGCCGGCGCCAGTTGCCAGTGCATCTTGAAGCCGATCAGGTCACCCTGTACGCCGTGCCCGCGCTCCCATCCGCGAAGATCGTGTTTCCCATTGGCAAGGAAGACCGTGCGTGCACGCAATACTTCTCCGTTCTGAAGTTCGACAAGCCAATCATCATCGCGCCGGGTGAGCCTCGTAACGAGCGAGCCAAGCCGTACTTCGCAACCGCTCTCTGCCGCGCGCGCCATCATGGCAGCATCCAGGGCATAGCGCGAAAGCGAGAGCGCGGTGAAGGGCAATGCAGCTTCAGCAACCCCATGCTTCGAGCACAGCCGAATGGAGCGGATCGTGGCTGCGCCGAGATCCAATGGATTGACTCCGGCAAGTCTCTGGTAATCGATAGCTTCGCCGCTCAGAAACTCACCGCAGACCTTATGGTGGGCCGACCGCTCTTTTTCCAGCAGCGTTACATCGCGTCCCGCGGCTGCAAGACGCATGGCAACCATCGATCCCGCGGGACCTCCTCCGATCACCAGATGATCTATGGTTTGGCGTGGCTTGTTCAATCTGTTCACCGTGGTTTTCTCCGTCCCACACATAACCTTGCCGGTTTCATTCCCTTGATAACTACCTCCCCATCGTCCAGTCCCGCTGCTGCGCACATCCTTCGCCAATCTTCCTCCACGAAAGACCGCGCTATCGAAACAGGCCCATCATACTGCACAAAGGGATGAAGGCCAGCTAACTTCGAAAGGACACGGAAGGCATAATACGGAATGGCGGCGCGAGATAGATCGTTGATAAACCATCCCAGCTCGCTATGCCGCTCCATCCATCGCAGAAATCGAATTACATCGGCTTCGGCAAGATGGTGCGTGAAGAGGGAGCTGACTACGAGGTGAACCGGCTTCTGCGGAGTGTACGCAAATACATCCGCGGTAACCCACTGGATCTCGCTCCCCGCCGCACTGGCCTCCGCTGCGATTGCGGTAGCATCCGCATTGTGGTCGAGGCCAGTCAGCTCCACGGCAACTCCGCGTGCCTTTGCCCATTGCTCAATCCGCCGCAGTCCGTCTCCATAGCCACAGCCCACATCGAGGATACGAAGCGGACAAGCGAGAGACTCTAATTCAAGACAGTCGAGCCAATGCAACGTCGGTCGATAGGCCATCAGCCAGCGGTTTGTCTTAGCAATATCGCGCAGGCAGGCGCGTAATTCCTCTCGGCTGCAAGGCTCATCCATTCGCTCCGTGAGCTGCGCGCGGCGGCTGAAATCAAGCTTGTTAGGCAGCATGAAAGAGCATCGTCTCCGCCGTCAGCCCCGGCCCGAACGACATGGCGCAGCCTTGCTGCCCCGGCTGTGAGCGCTGCATCGTCTGCTCCAGCACAAACATCACCGTGGCAGAAGACATGTTACCGTATCTCGCCAGAACGTCGCGAGAACAGCAGAGCGCATCCTCATCGAGTCCTAAGCCCTTCTCCACCGAATCGAGAATGGAGCGGCCTCCTGGATGTACTGCCCATAAACCGATCGACAATGGATCTTGATCGCGCGTTATTTGCCGGCCCAGCTTATGCAGCGCGTGACCAATCTCACTTGGAACTTGTCCGGATAAATGCATATCGAATCCAAGGTCGCCAATCCGCCATGTAATCAGTTGGTTTGTCTTCGGAATGGTAACTGCCAGAAAGCTGTCAATAGCCAGTCCCTCCGGGCGCGCGCTGATAAGGCTTACAGCGCTGCCGTCGGCAAAAAGCAAAAATGAGAGAACCTGCTCGATGTCTTGCGTTTCCTGAAGGTGCAGAGTGCACAGTTCCAGGTTCAATACCAGAACTTTGGCTTCAGCCTCAGAGCGAATGATGTGATGGGCCGACTTCAGGGCATTGATAGCGGCGTAGCAGCCCATAAAGCCGATCATCGTGCGTTCGACCGATGGGTTGAGCCCTAAATGGTTCACTACATCGAAGTCCAGGCCCGGCGCATAGTGTCCCGTGCACGAGGTTACAATCACATGCGTTATGCCGCGCCGCTCTTCCTCTGTCAGCGCAAGTTTGTCCAGTGTATGTTGCGCAAGTTGTGGAGCAAAGCGCTCAAACAACTGCATCCGGCGCGCTGTTGCGGGAAAATTTCCCCGCTCATAAAGATCTTCCGCATCCTTCCAGGAACCATCTGGAGAAGTGACAGGCTGCAGAAATGAGTAACGGTGTTCAATGGCGGAGAGACGCGCCATGCGCCGAAAGAGGTTGCGTACTGTGCCCTCGGCAAGCATACTGCCGGCAAAATCGATGAAGGCCCGATGAATATCGTGCGGAGGAACGGCCGTCGCAATGCGGTTTATGTATGCGGTCGTCATTCAGATAGATCCTCCGCAACACTCTGCCTTTCTCTGCAATTATTCTCAAGCATTTTATGTGGGTATCTGTCATTCAAATGTAATCATTTGACGCGGGAGAAGTTACCCAGATGCAGTATTTCCCGGACCTGGATGACCGGCAAGCGACCCATACATCAATTCCGAAAATTGCCATGAACAACAATCGCTATAAATCCTGACAAGCTGTGCCACGTTTATCGCAGTCTTATCGCGATGAGCGGGCGGGCGGTAGCCCACATCTTGATTTTGAGATGATAGACAAAAGATTGTGAATTCTTTCTTTATCGGAAGCCTAACCAATAAATAGTGACGGCCCAGCATCGCTGCTGGGCCGTTTTCTATTCCACTATTCCCAGCTTTTCAGATCCGCATCGGCATCAACACATACCGATACTTGTACTCCGCATCCGGATCTTCTGGCCGCATCTGTCCCGCCGACTGCGAATCCTTGAACTCCAGCCGCACCTCGCCTTCATTCCCCAACGCTCTCAGGAAGTCGAGAATGTAGCCGGAATTGAAGCCCACTGCAATGGGGTCGCTCGTGTAGGGTGTGTCGATGGTATCTTCGCTCTCGCCGCTCTCGCTGGAGTTGGCGCTGAGCTTAAGTTCGTTGCTCTCCAGCCGCAGCCGTATGGCTCCCGACCGCTCTTCGGCAAACTGCGCCACGCGCTCAATGGCCGCGGCCAGCTCGCTCGATCGCACCACTGCGAACTTGGTATTGTCGCGCGGCATCACCGCCTCAAAGTTGGGGAACTGCCCGCTGAGCTTGCGTGTGCTCAACGTGCGATGCCCCACGCGGAAAAAAAGCGTGTGCTCGTCGTCGGCGAACTCCACCTTGCCAGCATCGGAGGCTGAAAGCAACTGCACCAGCTCGTGCAGCGCTTTGCGCGGAATCAGCACGCGCTTCTCGCCGCTGATGCCTTCAAGTGTCTCGTTGGTCTTCTCCACGTACGACAGCCGATGCCCGTCGGTCGCCACCATGGCCAGTGACTCCGCCTTGATCACCAGCAGTGCGCCGTTCAGCGTGTAGCGCGATTCTTCATTCGAGATAGCGAAAATTGTACGATTGATCAGCGTCTTCAGCGCCACCGATGAAATTCCGGTCGCCGCGATGGATGGAAACTCCGGCACCTGCGGAAAGTTGGCGCGCGCCATCCCCACCATCTTCGTGTTCGAGCGGCCGCTGCGAATCTGCACCCAATGATTTTCCAGTAGCTTGATGGAGATGTCGCCGTCGGGCAGCAGCTTCACGTAGTCATAGAGCTTGCGTGCGGGAATGGTGCAGGCGCCCGCCTTCTTCACCTTGGCTGCGGCGCTGGTGCGGATCGCCTGGTCGAGATCGGTGGCCGTAATGTTCAACCGGTCGCCCTCGGCTTCAATAAGAAAATTGGACAAAATCGGAATGGTAGTCTTGCGTTCCACCACGCTCTGTGTCGCAGTCAGCTCCTTCAAAAGCTCCTGACGGCTTACAGTTATCTCCATCGCTGTCCCTGTCGCGGACGGCTTCTCGACTTCTGTCTCTGCTTTCGCCATAATCCCACCCCCGCTTTGCCACTCGCGAAAAAATCCCCATCAAAGCAATTTCCACGCTGGCCACACTGTACAACAACTAGCCGCCTGCCGGAAACCGCTTTCTTTTCTTCTTCTTGATTGTATGCACCTTTACGCTACTTGGCGCGTGGAAAACTAGGCCGTTCTCTGCATTCCTGGGCATCCAACTGACTCCTCGGAGGAAGCGGGATCATGACGGAAAGTGCTGAGAAGATAACGAAGGGGGGAGCGATTGGAGCAGAGGGAGCGGAAGTAAGGCAGAGGAAGGCGGGGGTTTCAACCTCCGCAGATGCCGCTAGAATCAACACGGGCTTCAGCCCCGGAGAAAGCTTAGAGGGGTGTCTGCGACGGAAGGTGAATAAAGGTAGATGTAATAAAGAATAAAGACAGTAGTACCCGTAGTTCAGCAAGGAAAAGTGGAAAGTCAGTCGAAATGGTTAAGGGAGAACAGGTTGGCTAGGAGGAGAGTTTTCTAAAACCAGGCTGTGTAATTGAGGGCAATTGGAAAACAGGACGGTGAGCATGTTTTGCGGCCTCAATTTCCCACCACTCCCACAGGCGACTCAAAAAGGGCTGTGTAAAGGAGGTGGATTATGTGAAAAGCGCGTCTGAGGCCGCATAGGAAAAGGGGTTACAGCAGACCAGCAATCCACAGAGGAGGAATATATCGATCTTTTCGTCGCTGGATTGGAAGGATAGAAGAAAGTGTATAAAAACGAGTCGCAAGTGAGCCGAGAGAATTTCCGATCACGGGAGCGGGCAATAATGCTTCCCATTCCAGCACCCCAAACGAAAGTACCTTCACGTTTTTCTCTGGCCTGGACAGTTTACAGACTAAACTCTGCGAATGAGGACATCGGAGATGGGGATCGACATAGGCCGCCTGGAGGATCAACTCTTCCAGATGTCAGCTGAGGGAACGCCTGGCCGCGAGTTTTGCGAAGCCATCTCCGAACTGGCGCGGACAGGCCGATTTGCACAGTTGCGCGAGGTGCTGCCGGGCATTGTCTATGACGAATTGTGGGCGCGCTATGAGCAGGATCCCGAGGCTTTTGTCGCCGGTTGGCAACTTCTAGCCCAGGAGATGCGCCAAGGCTTCATACAACATGCGCGTCAGCGCCTCACCTCGCTTACCAAGCTGCAATATGCCGGCTTCGAAGGACCGACTCCCGCATGGCAAGAGATTCAGCGTGCTCTCGACGGCCAGCAAAACAATCTGCTCCGCATTGCCTTTGCCCTCGAGTTACTCGAGCTGGTCGAGCCCGCCGTGCAACGCGCCACGCACCTGCGCGAATGTGTCGTCGCCTCTCCCAGTTCAGAGGAGGCCGACCGCTATCTCGACGAAGCCACACGATGCTATTTCTTTGGCTTGTTTACCGCCTGCGCCATCATGTGCCGCTCGGTTCTCGAGGAGGCCATCAAGCAAAAACTCCCCATCGCGCTCACCGGGCAGATTCGCTCCCGTTACCGCAATACAGCGACGCTCGGAAATCTCCTTCATGAGGTGAACAATAACCTCAAGATGACCGGCTTCGACTCGGATTTTCCCCGCATAGCCAACCTGGTCAACGATATCGGCCGCAAAGCAGTCCACCAGGGCCTCATTTCAGAGGACGAGGCCCGCGGCTGCCTGCAAAACGCCCGCGGCGCCCTGCAACTCCTCCTACGCTCCTGATGCAACTCGCTCAAATCAATTTGATGAATTGAAGTTGCAAAATTCTATCAATCGGTTGATAGCGCGTTGTTGCGCCCCGGACAACGCGGGCCACGCGTGTGCGCGGCCCGCCCTGTCAAAGGTTTTGCTCGTATCCTTCGTCGCGATTTGTATGCATCTCATTGTTGCGTTGATGTATGCCATCCCGTGTTCGGGTTCAGGACCCCGCAAATGCAATCGCATTCAAAAGCCACGGCATAGCAGCTTGTGCCTGCGGGACATTTCATATTGCAGTGCTCACCGTTAGGATTCCCGATGGTCACGCATTTCTTGGTGGTTACATTCCAATAATCTCCACTAGGGCAGGTTTGAATGCACTGGTTGTACTCCGCGCTCCAATATTCCCCTTTCGGGCAGCTGGGCGTCACGCATTGGCTGACCGTAGCCCCTGAACTCCAGATCAAACCATTGGGACATTTCGAGTGATAATGCGCAAACTCATACAGCGTGATTCCCTTGCCTACGCTCAGGTTGTTGCCGTTGATCGTTCCTCCCGGCCCGCCAGACCACTCGTCGAAGATCCTTCCCTGTGCCGTGGTCTGGATAGCGTCGATTTGCACCGCGCTAGTCCCCGTCGTCACATACCCGTCCACATTACCTGTCTTGGTTAGTGTCGGGCTTGCCGTCGGTGGAGGCGTCGTATAGACATTTACGAACGTGTCGCTCTCCAGCGATCCCAGTACATCGTCGAATTGGTCAATGTACGCCGTGCCGCACACTTGGCCCGGTGGACAAGTTCCCCCTTCCGGATAGTAGTAGGCATTCACGATCAACGTTGGATCGGACGTGTTCTGCAGCGTCACATTCGTGGTCTGCGGCATGATTCCGTTGGCGTCTGGATTGACGTTGATGCCGCCATTTGCGCCGCCGAGGATGTTGACATAGGACAGTACATATTGGATTCCCTGGGTAGTTGATGGATATGGAGTTTGAAAGGATGTTTGTACAGAGATGGTTGCGCCCGGCGTATTTGGTATTCCGACTTGGGATGAGGCAAATTTCATAAACTGTCCGCCGTTGCTCGTGCGCGGCTGGCGTGTGCCGCCAGTGCCCGGTACATAACGCAAAAAGTTAAGGGTTTCCTGTGCTGAGGCGCAAGGTAGCTCCGGAAAGAAGCTGAGCGCTGTAGCGCAGGCGAGGATAGCCAATACGGCTCTGTGTTTCATCGTGTCCTCCTTGGTCGTGCTTCCACGCGGCTGGACATGCCGGGTGGGTTGGGGGGAGCCGGGACGCAAGCATCGCTTCGGGAGTGCAATTCAGGCTTGCGGACTCGGATTAAATGCCCGCGTTGATTCCCTGCCGGAGTACGAGCAGATAGTTGCGCCAGAATCCCGATTTCGGTTTGCTAGGTTAGTAGTGATTCCCCGCCAAATTTCATATCAAAAATTCTAGGCGTGCATATTAGGCTATCCGCGGCAGTACGTGTCCGTTTTTTATCTGGCAATAAACAGGCTCCCCATCCTTCACGAATTCGTGAAAGTCAGGGAGCCCGTTTTATTATTACGCTCAATCGGCAGAACCCATGCGGCAACCCAATCTCTCATCCTTACGTGCGAACGAAAGACGGAGTAACCGCATGATCGACTGCCAATTTCGTTAAGCCCGTCACATCACGGGCGAACACTTGAGGCAGGTGCAGTCTGTTCCGCCAGGGCCCGGCGTTGAGCAGTATTGATTCGCTCCGCAGCCGTTGGTGGCGCCGGCGCGCGTGCAGGTTCCCGGCGCAGGCTTGCAGTTCCACACAAGCTGCCCATCAGGTCCGATAAACGGCAGATAGCACCCAAAGTGGCAAGTTGACGGGCAACCTCCAGTGATAGGTACGCACTTATTGGTATATGGATCCCAAACCTCTCCGCTGAGGCAGGTGTGCGTCGGCGTTGGTGTGCACTGGCTGATCGTCGCGCTCGTGGTCCAGCTGTAGCCTGCGGGACACGTGGAGTGGTAGAACGCCAGCGCGTAATCATCCACCCCCTTGCCAACGCTCAAATTGGTGTCAGGGGAGCCGATTGTTCCTCCAGGACTCGTGACCCACCTGTCGAAATTCCCTCCTGTTGTTGTGGTCGAGTCGGCGTCGATCCGGACCGCGTTGTTCGTCGTGGCCACCGAGCCATCCACATTGCCCGTGTTAGTGAGTCCGGCGTTCTGTGTAGCGGTCGGAGGTATGAACACACTCACGAAGTAGTCGTTGAGCAGCGTCCCTTGTATCTCTCCCCATTCGTCAATAACTGCGCCGCTGCCGCAACCTGCGGGGTTGCCACACGAGCCGCCCACCGGAAAGTAATAAACATCCACAATAATCTGTGGCTTAGGCGTGTTCGGCAGAATGACATTCACGGTCAGCGGTAGGGTTCCGTTACTCGTCGGGAATACGCTGATGCCCCCTTCCGCGCCGCCGTTGATGCTGATAAAGGCTAGCGCGTATTGCGAGGGCGGATTTGTCGTCGTGATCCACGTGGAAGGAAACGACGTTTGCACCGGGATGGTTGCGCCGGGTGTCAGCGTTCCGCCCACCACGGTGGGTCCGGCCAGCGTCACAAAATGTCCGCCTGTGCCAGTGCGCGGTATGCGCGTGCCGCCCGATCCGGGTTGGTAATAAAAGTAGGTGAGGGTTTCCTGGGCTGCGGCGCGAGGCTGATCGGGAAAGACGGTGAGTGCCGTCGCGCCGATGAGTATAGCCAGTAAGGCTCGGTGATTCATAGTAACCTCCATGGTCGTTGTGTTGCCCGGCTGGGAATGTCGGGCAGGTTGGGGAAGTCAGGTCGTTAGCCACATGGGGAACTCGATTGTGGCTCATCTTTTAGAAAAGTTGACCCGTGTTGATTCCTTGCTGTAAAGCGTGCGTAAAGTCGCGTCGGAATCCCGGCTTCGACTTGCATGGATTATAGTGACCGCTAGCCGGTACTTGTATCAATTATTTTTTACGCGGATATTTTGGCAGGTACCCGCCTTCTATACTTATATTTCCATGTCCTATTCCGCCGCCATCGATCAGCTCAACACCATGGTGCCGGAACTGTACGCGCGTCCCGGTCAGCCGCGCCGAAAATTCTCTCTCGACGAAGTCCGCACCCTCCTCGCCGCCCTAGGCGATCCCCAACTCAGATTTCCCTCCGTGCTCATCGCCGGAACCAACGGCAAAGGCTCCACGGCAGCCACTCTGGCCTCCATTCTCACCGTTTCCGGAGCGCGTGCTGGCCTCTACACCTCGCCGCATCTCGAGCGCGTTAACGAGCGCATCCGCATCGGCAACGCGGAAATTGCCGACGACGACTTTGCCCGCCTCTACTTCCGCGTTCGTGATGTCGCGCAAATGTTGGTCCACGAAAGCCGCCTACAGCAGCAACCCAGCTTTTTTGAGATCCTCACCGCCATCTCCGTCCTCTATTTTGCCGAGCAGAAGGTTGCCTTGGCGGTCCTTGAAGTAGGCATGGGTGGCCGGCTCGACGCCACCAACATCGTCGATCCGCTCCTCTCCATCATCACCGACATCTCCCTCGACCACACCGAATGGCTAGGCTCAACCATCGCCGCCATTGCGCGCGAGAAGGCCGGAATCCTGCGCCCCGGCGGAACCATGATTCGCCTCCCGCAACTCAACGAGGCCGACGATGTGCTCAGCGAAATCGCAAAAGAGCTCGGTGTGCGCTGGGTCGACGTGATCGAATATCTGCCCTCCCTGGTAGAAGGCAGCGCCGGCTACGAGTACATAGTTGAAGTGCGCGGCGCGAAAATTCAAATCAACTCGCCCCTGGCCGGCGGACATCAGCGGCGCAACATTGCCGTGGCCATCGCCGCTGCCGTCGAGCTTGCCTGCGAGCACGGCTTTCTCATCACGCCGTATCAAATAGGCCAGGGCATTCGCAACACCGTGTGGCCCGGCCGGCTGGAGCGCATCGAGAGCGATGGTCGCGTTTGGATTCTCGACGTCGCCCACAATCCCGCAGGCGCGTGGGCAGTGCGCGGCGGATTCTCCGACGTGCCTGGAGGCCGGGAAGCGCACACTCTTATCTTCAGTTGCCTGCGCGACAAGCCCATCGCGGAAATAGCGCAGATACTATTTCCCATGTTCGAGCGCGTGATTTTAACTCCGCTCCACGCCGCCCGCGCCGCGTCTATCCAAGATCTGACAGCCGCAGCGCAACTGACTCAAACGCCCTTCCTCGTTGCGGAGTCGGTCGCCGATGCGTTACAGCTGGCGAGCAAGCAGGCCGGCGACAGCCCAATCGTCATCTGCGGCTCGGTCTATCTAGTGGGTGAAGCGCGTTCCCTGCTGCTTGCCGAACCGGCCGAATCAGGAGGGCGCGCATCGTGAAACAGCGCCTCAAAAAACTGCGTCAGCGCTTCAAAAAGCACCACAGGCAACGCCCCCAGCAGCGCCCCGATCCCATGCCCCGGTTCTATCGCTGGCGCACCAACCTCGTTCAAACGCCGCTCCTGGCGATGATCACCGCCATCTGCGGCAGCATTTCTTTCCTCGTTTCGTTTGTGGACAAAAAAGGCAACGCACAGCACCGCATCGCCCGCTTCTGGGCGCGCGCCTGCGTTTGGAACTCTGGTTCAAAGCTGAAGGTCGTTGGCGCAGAGAATCTTCTCGGGCGCGCCGCCGCCGTCTACGCCTCCAACCACACTTCCTACATGGATGTCCCCGTAATCTTCGCCGCGCTGCCCTTCCAGTTCCGTATCATTGCGTGGAAGGTCTTATGGCGCGTACCCTTCATCGGCTGGTACCTGAATCGCTCCGGCCAGTTGCCCATCGATACTCGCAACCCCCGCGCCTCCATCTCCAGCATGGCGGCCGCCGCCAAAGTCCTCCGCGCCGGCATGCCGCTCTTCCTCTTTCCCGAGGGAGGCCGCACCTCCGACGGCGCGCTGCGTCCATTTCTTCCCGGCGCGGCCTACCTCGCCATCCGCGCTCAAGTTCCGCTTGTCCCCATGGCGCTTAGCGGAGTCTACGATCTGCTGCCCGTCCACACCCATCACTTTTATCCCGGCGAACTGACGGTCAGCATCGGCCAGCCCATTGAAACCGCGGGCATGACCATGCAGCAGGTCGATGAACTCACCGCCCGTCTCCGCGCATCCATCGAAAGCCTGCGCGTCTCGTGCTCCTGACTATCTCAAGTTGGATTCTGGTAAAATGAGTCATAGCACACACTTTATTCGATCAAATCCGAATAGCCCCTTCCATTTGCGCAGGGAGATTAAATGTCAATCCTCGAACCGCCAAGTTTTCTCTTCCTTCACGTCAATCAACGCTGCAATCTTCGCTGCCAGCACTGCGCCTTCTGGAAGCGCAATGACTCCGAGCGCGCCAACTACCTGACGCGGGAGCGCAAATCCGAAATCCTCCGCGAGTTTGCCGAACTGAGCGGCGATGGTGGAGTCGTAATATGCGGCGGCGAGAGCATGCTCGATCTGGAAGACTATTTTGCAATCTCCGGCGAGTGCAGGCGGCTTGGGTTGCGCTGTATGTCGGTTACCAACGGTACGCGAATCCAAAATGAAAGCGACGCCCAGCGGCTGATTCTCTCCGGGCCCACTGAAATTTCAGTTTCGTTGAACAGTCATCGGCAGGATCTGCATGACCGCACGCGCGGCGTCGAGGGTTCTTTCACCAAGGCAGTCAATGCGCTGCGACTCCTTGTTCAAGCGCGCGAGCGCAACCCTGCCCAAAATACAAAAATTTACGTCATGGCCCTGATCTTCGATGAAAACTATCGCGAGCTGGAGGCCTTCTATGATTTTGTGCTCAATGACATCAAAGCGGACAAGCTCAAGCTCAACTTCCTCCAGCCCTCCTTCGGCTGGGGTGAGCCGGTCGATCAGTTCTTCGCGGAACATGGAAAGGTCGATGCCGGCCTTCTGGTCGAAACTCTCGCTCATTGCAATGAGAAATTCGCGCTGAATCTAAATCCGGTGTGGATGGCGCAGGTGGGGATGTACTTCAGATCGCTCCACGGTCTCGTTGATGCAAATCGTGGCTGGCGCACAAAGTCCCGCACCGAAGAGCATATCTGCAACACCTATCATCGCAACATCATGGTGGATCTTTGGGGAATGGCGAGATTATGCTTTTCCCCCGATTTTCGTGGCCGTCAGCTCGTCAAGTACGGCGATCTGCGACGCTTCTGGGACTCCGCGGGCAGCACGCGCAAAAAGATGATGAAGTGCAATCAGTTCTGCGGAATCAGCCACAGCGTGCGGCGCGAAAGCAGCACCCTGACTCCCAATAAGCCCAAACGCGCGTATTTTGTGGCAGAGGCACGGCGATAATTTCGTTTCCGCGCCACGCCCTCTATCGCGAGTACAACCAGCGGCAGCCCCGTGAGGCTCTGGGCATGAATACTCCAGCTTGGGCTATTGTCATTTTCTCCCCGTGAGAAACGTTCTCAGCATCGCAATCCGGTCATGAGTCTCGTGCCCACGGGAACGATTTCCTCTATCATTCGTAAAGACTCCTATGAGCACAAACGCAAACGCGGCTGAGGCCGTTCAGGAAAATCGCAGGCCATCTCGATTTACCTCCGGGATGGCGATTGTCATTTATGTTGCGCTGGCGCGGATGGCGCTCTACTGCCTGTCCGCACCGAACTACGGATACTTCCGCGATGAGCTTTATTACCTGGCGTGCGGGGAGCATCCGGCGTGGGGATACGTTGACCAGCCGCCGCTGATCGCATGGGTTGCCTGGCTATCGCAGCACACAATTGGGACGTCGCTGTGGGCGTTGCGGCTGCTGCCGGCGCTGGCTGGGGCGGGGACAGTTGTGTTGGCGGGAGTGTTGGCGTGGCAGTTGGGAGGGCGGCGGTGGGCGATGTTTTTGGCTGCGCTGGCGGCGCTGCTGACACCGGTCTCGCTGTCCTTTTCGCACCTGTTCACGATGAATGCCTATGACCCGCTGCTGTGGACGGGGATCGCTTGCCTGGTTGTGCAGATTGCGAAAAGCGGGCGCGAGCCTCTTTGGCTGTTTGTTGGCGCGCTGACGGGCATCACGATTCTGAATAAATATGGCGTGGTGTTCTGGATGTCGGGACTGGTGATTGGCATGTGCCTGACGCCGCTCAGGGAGAGCTTGCGGCAGCGGTGGTTTTGGCTGGGCTGTGCTGTGGCGGCGGCCATTGCCCTGCCCAACTTTTTGTGGCAGTGGCAGCATCAGTTTCCCTTTCTTGAGTTGATGCGCAACATCCGCGCGCATGGCCGGGACATTGCGCTGGGGCCGCTGCCGTTTCTCCAGGCTCAGGCAGAGATGCTAGGCTTTGTTACCGCGATTCTGGTGGTTGCCGCGCTGGGATTCTTCTTCACGAAACAGGGCCGGCCGTATCGGGCGCTGGGATGGGCGTACGTGGTTTTTCTGGCGGTGATGATGGCCATGCACGGCAAGATGTATTACCTGGCGCCGGTGTATCCGATGATCTTTGCGGCGGGAGCGGTGTGGGTGGAAGGCGCGACCGAACGTAGAGTGTGGGTGTGGGTGAAGCCCGCGCTGGCAGTGTCGATCATCAATGCCGGCATCATTTCCGGTCCGTTAGTGCTGCCGGTACTCAGCGTTCCGAATTTTCTGGCTTACGAGCACATGACAGGCCTTGAGCCGCAGAAGTTCGAGCATAACACGCAAGGAGTTCTGCCTCAGATTTATGCGGATATGTTTGGGTGGGAGGAGGTTGCGCAGCAGGTGGGGGCGTATTACCAGACACTCTCGCCCGAGGAGCAGCGGAAGACGGCGATTTTTGCGAACAACTTTGGAGACGCCGGGGCGATTGATTTCTTTGGGCCGAAATACGGGCTGCCGAAGTCCATCGGCAATCACCAGAGTTATTGGATTTGGGGACCGCGCGAGTATACAGGCGAGAGCATCATCGTGCTGGGCGATGGACATGAAAAGAATATGCAGGAGCATTGCAAGAGCTACTCGATCATTGGCAATACCAAGCACCCGCTGTCGCGTCCAGATGAATGGCTGCCGATTTATCACTGCCGCGGATACGAGTGGAACCTGCAGCAGATTTGGCCGCGGATGAAGCATTGGGATTGAAGGGACGGGAAGAGGGGAAAGATGGAAACAGCAAATGCGTTTATCGGAAAAACTACGAGGCCCACTGAGGCAGAAGTTGATGCGGCGCTAGGCTCGACGGCTGCGCTGTGGAAGCAGTTGGTGAGCTGGATGGCGGAGCAGGGAGCTGCAATTCAGGAGTGGAATTCGTATTCGCCCAAGGCCGGCTGGGCGCTGCGGCTCAAAGTGAAAAAAAGAAACATCGTCTATCTGGGGCCGTGCGCTGGTTGTTTTCGGGTGTCGTTTATTTTAGGCGACAAGGCGATTGCGGCGGCGCGTAAAGACGATCTTTCCAACAGCACGCTGAAGATCCTCGACGAGGCGCCGCGGTATTCGGAGGGAACGGGCGTGCGCTTGATGGTGAAGGCGGCGAAGGACCTGGCCGAGATCAAGAAACTGGCGTTGATCAAGATGGCGAATTGAGCGAGCGTTTTCCGAGAGCGAGCAGGCGGTTGTCGTTGCCGGGAAACAGAGGCGTGGCAGTCCAGATGAATTCCGCTCCGGCGAACGCCTTGAGAGCGGGAATCGCTGCGGCGGTGGTCATCAGCGCCAGCCATCCGCCGGGACGAACGAGCTTGGCCGCTGCCTGGACGGCCCGGTCCATTTTGTCGACGGCGCGCAAGGTTACGCAATCGAAGACGGCCTGAAGCTCTTCGGCGCGGCCGGAGTAAATTTTTGCGGAGATACCCAAGACACGAGCAGCTTCCTGTAGAAATGCAGCTTTTTTTCCTTGCGACTCGGCAAGAGTCACGGCAATCTCCGGCCGGCAGAGCGTAATCGGAATCCCCGGAAAGCCCGCGCCGGAGCCGAAGTCGAGCAACGTCGAGATGCCAGCAGGTAGTGCGCGGGCGCAGGCTATGGACTCGACAAAATGGCGGGAGAGGATTCCCTCCTGGTCGCGAATGGCGGAGAGGTTGACGCGCGCGCCCCAGCGAACAAAGAGCGAATATAAATCTTCGAAGCTTTTGGTTAAAACAGGGTCGAGCGGGGCCTGAGCCGACTCAATGAGAAGAGCGTTGAGGCGCTCGACCACAGCCTCCTCGCTCACGCTGGCTCCTTCGAGTCTTCAATTAGGCGTGGCTTCCAGACAACTGCGGCCTGCACGAAGGCTGCGAAGATGGCGCGCGAGAAGGCGCTCTGTGTGTATGTCCTCTCGGGATGCCACTGGACTCCAAGAACAAAGTGCTCGCTGGAGTCAAGTTCGACGGCCTCAATGATGCCGTCGTGCGGAGAAACGGCGCTCACCACCAGGCCGTCGCCGACGACTTTAATTGCCTGGTGGTGCGAGGAGTTGACCACGGGCTCGGCCTCAGAACTTAGGCTGGCGATGCGCGAGCCGGGAGTGATGCGAACGGGGTGAGCCTCCGTCACTTCGCGGCCTGGGCTGTGATTGACAGTGGTTGTGAGGTGCTGTGTGAGTGAGCCATTGAGCCACACATTCAAGGTTTGCATGCCGCCGCAGATGCCCAGCATGGGCTTGTGGAGGTTGAAGGCGTCTTGCAGCAGCAGCTCGTCAACGGCGGCGCGGGCTGGGTCGGCCGGGCCGCACTTGGGGAGCGCAGCCTCGCCATATCGCTGCGGATCTACGTCGAATTTGCTGCCGGGCAAAAGTACCCCGTGGACCCCGGCGAGCAGGCGCGCGACACGGTCCTGATGCTCGTGCAGCGGAACGATGATGGGCGTGGCCCCTGCGGAGCGAAGGGCGGCGAGATAGGTGGGCAAGGTTCGCTGGTTGTATTCCGAATCGGAACCGGTGGGCTCGGGAATGGCGATATGGACGCACATGCAGCAAACAGTGTAACCACGGAAGCGGCAGGTGCGATAGAGGACGAAAGGGTCCGGTTTTGATTTGTGGTAGAACCTGCGCCACCCGCCCGTTCATCAACCCCAAAGAGTCACGATGAGCAAGAGAAGCTGTACAAAAAAGCCGTGTCCCCTTTATCGCAGCGCACTATCGCGATGAGCGGACGGATAGCCCACACTCACCCCAAGCTAGCCGTATACCTGTACTCCAACTCCGGATTTTCGGAACCAGGAACCTCACACCATATTCTCCATATATTCGCCCAATCCTACCGCCTGAACTGTCTCCGAGTCGCCAGCAAAAACAGTGCAAACAACGACGAGGTAAGCAATGTCTCGAAGATCGCCAAAACCCGCCCCCATGGATAAGCCGGCGCATACTCTGGAGTTCTTTGAAACGTAGCCATATCGATTGCCGTGATTCCACTCTTGCCGATCAGTTTTGCCTCTGTCCAAAAATTATTCGTCCAACTGTCCTGCTGGTTCCATACGCGGCTGTAGGTCACGCGTGCAGAGTTCGCAGAGATCGCCTGCTTCAATCCAACTCCGGGGAGGGGAAACAGGAGCGTTGCGGCCAGGAGGATTACAAACAGCCACACCAAAGGCTTCCCGTAGCTGTTCCCGTAATCGCTCGCATATTTGTACCAGGCCACAAAACTCAGATTCCGATGCCACCACCTCCGTAGCGTGAGAAGTCGTCCACTCGCCGGCCCCGCCAGGCGCTTCATCTCCATCTCGCCAAAATGAAACTCATTGGCCGTCCAGTAATCCAGGCGGGAGTCGTAGTTCTTCTTCAACTGCTGATAGATCTGAGCTATTGCCCGGTAGTCACGCTGTCCGTCTCTCCGCAATCCTTCCGCGAACTCTTGTTTGAGATCAATCGTTTCCTCGAAGACTGCGAGGCCGCGATTTCCTTTCCGAGTTCCCCACCATACGGATGAGGTGAACCAAAGTTGACTCACGTCGCAATTGTGGAAGAGGGAGCGGCTCAGGTCGACATCGTCAAAGACGATCTCGGCAGGCTTGGCGAACTTGGCTAGTGAGAAGACCGAGCTTGGCGCTGTGGGGTCCTTCGGCTGTAAGGTAGTTCCTCGAAACTCGGCCCGATCAATGAAATGAGCCTCAGTCCAGTCCCCAGTCCCGTGGAATTCAGTCAAGTCGTAGTCAGCTGTAGCCGAGAATTCCGCACGGGTGAAGTCTACCTTCTCTGAGAAGATTGCGCTTGTGAAGTTTACTTCATGCATGAAGATCACACCGCGGAAGCATGTGGTCTGCTCGAAAGTTGTGCCTATGAAGTTTACGAACTGCATGAAAACCGCGCCACTAAATTCTGCCTCCTGTTCGAAAGTTGCGCCGCGAAAGTCCGCAGGCAGATCGAAGGTCGCGCCGATGAAGTCGACATTCTGCATGAAGACCGCATCAAAGAAGATGCAGATGGCTTCGAAATCGCGCTTTCGTAGTCGTACTTCTGGAAAAACGAAACGCTTGAAGTCGGCCTTACCCTCACCGGCCTTAGCAAGAATCTCCTCAAAGACTCGCCAAAACTCGTCGTGGAGTGGGCCTGATAGCTTAGCCGGATCTTTCGAATGCATTAGACAAACGGGTTGTTCGTCGATGCCGATCGGCGCTGGGTGCAATTTGCGACGGCATGCAGGACCTTCCCCGAAGAACCCCATCTCTGCCGGGCAACCCGCATCGCCGCTCCCGCCTTCCGCCGCCAGGCGCTCAGCTGACGCAATTTCTTGTTCGCTCGCCATAATCCGCGAGTGTACCACCGCTCTCAATTTCTGCTCACTACTTTTCTGCCTCTCGCATTCTTTGCCGCGACACAAGGACGAAAACAAATTGCCAGCGATTCGCAGCCAGAGGGAGCAGGAGCCTTCTGGCTCCTGAATGTTGCCGATGGGTCGCGAACCTGTAGCGCCGGCCTCCCGGCCGGCTGTTGCGTGGACCTCCTGGTCCACGCCGCACTCAACACATTCTGTCGAAATGCATAAGCTGCGGGCTTTTGGTTGATCCTTCTCCCGTAGGGAGAATATGAAAATAGCCCCGGGTGAAACCCGGGGTTAGCGTTCCATAGCAATCCCCACCGTCCTGTAGGGCCGGCGTGAAATCTCCCCGGAACCTTTTGCGCGCCCGAATGAACGGTTTTCCTGGAGGGATGCGAAAATTTCAACCCCCGCATATAGTAGGCAAAATCATCGCAGGCTTCTATGGATAGGTTTAACCTATCCATATTATCGACGGAGGCAATGAGTCAGAACACGACTACACCGGGGTCCACAGAGAACGATTGTTGCTCGCGGTGGTAAAAGTAAAAAACTTCGTCGATAGTGCGGATTTACAGCCTGATGGTAAATTCACGCGAACGATAGATCGGGGATTTATCCCTGTCCTAACGCCAAAGGAATAATCGCGGACTTTAGCCCCTGAGATCTGCTTTTCGGGCTTGTGTTACTTGACTATTAGCCTTTCTTCGCAAACCGTACCTTTACTCTGGTTCAGCTCATAGATTCTGCCTCTCAGGCTTGACCCGCTAGCCGGAACTCAGCTCGCCGCGCTCAATAACTTGACGCACAGGGCATCGTGGCTCAAAGCAGAGATAAAAGGAAAGGGGCTTAGGAAGAAAAGGCATAGTTGAGTGGCGTTAACATATTGCCATGCAGCAGGTTAACCGCTATTTTCGTTTTGCGAAGATTTCCGAGGCCAGATTTCGCCAACTTTTGCGCTGTTTCGCGCTTGATCTGTCTGCCTCTCAGACGGCAAAGATGACGGGCATTTCGGTGCGTAGCGTCAACCCTATCTTTCAACGGCTCAGAGAAAAACTTGCCCAAGAATGTGAAAAGCTGTCGCCCTTTAGCGGCGATCTCGAAGCCGACGAATCTTACTTCGGACCACATCGTGTTCGTGGTAAGCGCGGGCGTGGCGCGGATCGCAAACAATCGTCTTCGGACTGCTCAAACGCGACGACAAGGTCTACGCGCAAATCATGTCGAATGTCTCAAGAGCCGCTCTACAAGCGGTGATTCGCAATCATGCCTCGTTCGATTCTACGATTCATACCGACGGTTGGAGCGGCTACGACGGCCTGGTTGATCTCGGCTACGCTCGACACTTTCGCGTCCTTCACGGGGACAGCGAATTTGCCGCCGGACCGAATCACATCAACGGCATCGAGAGCTTTTGGGGCTTTGCCAAACACCGCTTGACGAAGTTTCACGGCGTGAGCAAATGTACCTTTCCGCTCCATCTGAAAGAAACAGAATTTCGCTTCAATCACCGCAACAATGACCTCTACAAAGTGCTACTATCGCTCTTGAGAAAGAACCCAATCTGACGGCCTTTTCTTCCTAAGCCCCAAAGGAAATTAACGCCCCCGCTGCAGTGCCCGTTCCCTGCAAAACAACCAGCAACCATTCCCCTCCCTACTTCAACACAAACAGCTTTCTTCGCGCTCTCAATAGGACATTACTTATGCAGGTGACAATAGCCGCAGAGGGAGGCGTGTTCAATCAGTGTGTGTGTGGCTAGTGTGGACTCCAGTTCATAGCGTGCAATATGCGGCCAACATGATCGACGTGATAACGAACGCCAAAGGCGCGTTCGATGTGTTCGGCCACACTTGAACAAGTCCACAGATCGGTCGAGAATCCAGCAGCCTGCGCACCCTCGAGCAACTGTCTTTCCAGTTGCAGGCGTTCGCCTGGGGTAAGTTTAAGCGGCCTTCCGCTTGCCGGGACTGCTTTCAGCGCTGCCAAACCACCCAGTCGCCGGTCATGCTTCCAGCGGCGCACGCTGCGCGGATCAACATCCAGCCGACGCGCGATTTCGGCCTGCGAAATCCCCCGTTCCAACAAACGGATGGCATGTTCCCGTTTACGTTGCAACTCTTCAGGACTGCCTGGCGGTCGAATAATTCACCTCCGAGCAACGGCGGCGCAACGCTTTCCAGACGTCGCACTGACTCTCTGCTTCCAGAATCCACTCTTCAGGAAACTGCTACAACATAGGACATTACTTATGCAGGAGTCAATGGCCACAGTAGCACGCTCCGCCTATTTCGCCAGAAATCAAGAGCGATTCCGCAGCCCCCTTTGCCAGTTGCGCCCCAGACGCCTAACCGAAGGTCTGGCGAAGTCAGGTAACAATTAATCTGCAAATCAATAACGAAGCTGTTCCACATATTCCGAATGTTCCACGTGGAACATTTTGGGAAGCCAGCCCAAAGCGGGAAATGTTCCACGTGGAACATTTCTATCCCTTCCCAAAATGGGCGAGGTCTCAAAATGGACCCTACTGCAAAAACTCAATTTCCCGCCCCTCTTTTCGCCCAAAATCACAGAAGTTTTCCACCGATCACGGTTTTTCGCGCACCCCCCACCGCCTCGGCGTGCCCCGCCGTGAAAGCCTTGCCCTATATACGTTTGCTCACTTCATGCTCCACCCCACCGCAAGCGCTTTCCACAACTTTGCTCCGTTCTCCACAGTTCCAGCGGCGACCCGTGAAAGCCGTTTGCTTTACTCTGGATTGCCATGGGAAAGATTCTCGGCCTCGTCAACCAAAAAGGCGGAGTTGGCAAGACGACCACAGCCATCAACCTCGCCGCCTGCCTTGCTCTCCAAGGCATCAAGATTCTCCTGGTGGACTGCGATCCCCAGGCTAACTGCTCCTCCGGGTTGGGATTCCAGCGCGACGACAACCGCCGCTCCATCTACGATGTGCTGATGGGCGACGCCCCCGCGGAGCAGGTCATTCTGCCCACAGAGATCGATAAGCTATCGCTGCTGCCCGGCTCCAAAAACCTGACCGGAGCCAATGTCGAACTGGCCACGGCCGATGATCGCGCATTGCGTTTGCGTCGCGCTCTGGAGTCAATCAAGGAAGACTACGAGTTGGTGATTCTGGACTGCCCACCGGCGCTTGACCTGCTCACCCTCAACGTTCTGGCTGCGGCCGACACGCTCATCGTTCCCATGCAAGCCGAGTACTTCGCCCTGGAAGGAATCTCCGAGCTGATCTCCACTCTCGAACGAGTGCGCGCCGCGTACAATCCCACGCTGACCATCGAGGGTGTTCTAATGACTATGTACGACGACCGCACCAACCTGGCGCAGCAGGTGACAGACACTCTGCGCGAGTACTTCAAAGATCGCCTCTACCACACCGTAATTCCACGCAACGTGCGGCTGGCCGAGGCGCCCAGCCACGGCAAGCCAGTGGCTCTGTACGATCCCCGTTCCCGCGGCACCGAGGCTTACTTCGAAATGGCGGGTGAGTTTCTGGCGCGCAACGGCATCGAGATTCCGCCGAAGGCGAATCTCAACTCCGTCGCGCCAGTAGATGAGGTTCGAATCTTGCCTACCCCCTGAGGGACGGCTTTCCGCCCTGGCCGCAAAAACAAAAGACGCGCCAGGGTAGGTAAAACAGGTATTGCAAATTACCCCAGATCAATGCAGATTCAATCCCCCGGCCACTCTTCCGGGAAAGAGGTTATTGAACTATGAATGCTACCGTTACCGACATTAAACGCCGCGCCCTGGGCAAGGGCCTCGACTCCCTTTTGCCGCGCATCCCTGCCGCTCCCGCCGCCGCGGAGAGTGAAGGGGGCAAGCCGCTCGAGATCCCCCTCGACCAAATCGATCGCAACCCGTTTCAGACGCGCTCGCAATTGAATGAGGAGCAGCTGGGCGAGCTGGCCGCCTCGATCACAGCCAATGGCGTTGTGCAGCCGGTGCTGGTGCGCCCGCTGGCCAATGGCCGCTTCCAGTTGATCGCGGGCGAGCGGCGCTGGAAGGCCTCGGAAATGGCCGGCAAGAAGACCATTCCGGCGATTCTGCGGAGAGTCTCCGACGAGCAGGCGATGGAGATCACCATCGTCGAAAACCTGCAGCGGATGGACCTGAATCCGATGGAGCAGGCGCGGGCTTTTGAGCGGCTTTCGCGCGAGTTTCACATGACGCAGGAGCAGATGGCGGTTCGTACCGGCAAGGACCGGGCAACTGTAGCTAACTACTTGCGTTTGTTGAGATTACCGATGTCCGTACAGGCACGTGTGGAGTCCGGCGATCTGAGCTATGGCCATGCGCGTTCGCTGCTGGCCTTTGAGCACGCCGAGGAGATGGAAATGGCGGCACAGCGGATGATTAAACTTTCGCTTTCCGTTCGCCAATCAGAGGCTTATATACAAGGGATTACGCATCCCGATCGCGCCGCGAAAAAAGAAGAAAAAGCAGAGCGGCTTCTTGATCCGAATATTCGCGCGGTGCAAGAGCGGTTGCAGAGAGCGCTGGGACTGAAGGTTCACATTGAAGATCACGACGGCCACGGCAAAGTCATTATTGAATACGCGCGGCTGGAGGATTTTGATGGGCTGCTGGAGCAACTCGCTGGGGAATAAATACAGGGAACAGGCTATCGGGCCAGAGTAGAATCCAAGGCGCGATATGACAGAGCTGATCTGGGATGGGTTGAAGGCCGGGTGCGAATACGCGGAGGCGGGGTCGTACAGGGTGGTGGTGAAGGGGATCGACATTCTGGGCAACGATACGACGAAGATGCTGGAAGTCAAGGTGAGGTAGCAGGTTGATGAGCAACTGAGGTCACAAATTGTCACCTCAAGTTCGGGCATTCCGCCCGAACGCATTGAACGGATGATTTTACGGGTTCGCGGGCAGAAAGTGATGCTGAGCACCGATTTGGCAGAGCTTTATGAGGTTGTTCCGAAGGTTCTGATGCAGGCTGTTAAGCGCAATCATGAGCGTTTCCCCAAGGATTTTATGTTCCAGTTGACCAGAGCAGAAGTAGCAAACTTGAAGTCACAAATTGTGACTTCAAGTTGGGGAGGCGCTCGCCGCGCAACGCCCTACGCTTTTACCGAGCAGGGCGTGGCCATGCTGTCGAGCGTGCTGCGTAGTCCACGCGCGGTGCAGGTCAACATCGCCATCATGCGCGCGTTCGTCAAGCTGAGAGAAATCATTGCTTCTCATCGCGATCTGGCGCGGAAGTTGGAGGAGATGGAGAGCCGGTACGACGCACAGTTCAGAGCGGTTTTCGACGCGATTCGGGGGTTGATGAAGCCTCCGGAAAAGCCCCGGCGCCGGATCGGCTTCGGCACGCCGGGCGCCGGCTAAGACGCGGATACGAGGAAAACCGATGGCGGGAAAGAAAGTTGCGAGTAGCTCAGTTGCGGGAATAGACTAGCTTGCTAGATTCACGTCCATGTTCAAGACAGCGCGATTCAAGGTCCACAATCCGTCACGGCACAAGAGCACGATGCTCTGGTATGCGATGACCCGCTACCACGAGACTTTGAAGGACGTGCTCGAAAAGACGCTGGCAATCCCTGGTCTGCTAGAGCAAGTTTCAGAACTGGACAGGAAAGAGAAACTTCGTCCCAACAAATTCAAACTCAGTAAACTCCTTTACACGATTGCTCCGCATGATTGGGAGCTTTCTCCTCTACGCGACTATCTCATCAATGACGCATCTGCGATGCTCATGAGTCACCTCAACAAGACATACAAAGGTGAGAACGAATCCAATCCACCCACTGTATCCAACCTTGACCCTATGTCCGAGGATGAGTATCGGCAAGCCTACAGCCTATTTACAGACCCCGAAGCGAAGCTGACCATTAAACCGCAGCATCAGGAAAAGATTGGCAAGGCAATGGAGCGAGGCGAAATCCGCGTCGCTAAACGTCTGAGCAAAATCTACACCAATTGGGCCGTCTCACGCGCCGCTGGTCAGATATTGCGCAAGTTGGAAGGCACTCTCCCCCACCCTATCGAATTCACACGCAACGAGATTGGACGTGGTTGCCTGCTTGCCTTTTGCGACGGGAACTACTATCTGCTCGTCCGGCTATTCTCACAAGATCACCGCTATTGCGAGAAGCGCGTACTCAACGAAGGAGTTATCAACTGCAAAACAAAGGAACGTATTGAAGGCAAGAAATATCCCGGCATGATTCTGCCCCTGGAACTGGGCCGCGAATTCCATGAAAGTGAATATCTCACGCATGGTTCCATCCAAAGCGCAAAACTAGTCGTAAAACGCCATGAGTATCCTCACACGAATGTCAAAGTTTCGGCCAATCAGCCAGTCCATTTCAGCGCCGAGGATTACGACTTTTACGTCCACGCGGCCTTCGAATTCACGCCTCCAATCGTAGAGACAGAAACTTTCCTTGGCATCGACCGCGGAGCAGCGAAGATAGGCGCCGCAACCCTGATCGACCGTGAAGGCAAACCGATTAAGACTAATCTCGACCTGGAAGGCACGGCCTTTGCGGCGGAGATGCAGCGATACGAGCAGCAAATCAAGCGTCTACAGCAAAGTGGCAAGCAACGGTCACGCAAATTTTCACTGCGCGGAAAGCGCGCCGACATCATTCTAGGCGAATATGCCAATCGGATCGTATCCATTGCCAAAGAGAACCGCTCCCAGATCGTTATCGAAGCCATCAAGGGTGTAACGATGGGCCGGTTCCTGAAGCAAAGCCAATTCACCAAGCTCAAGCAGATGCTCACATACAAGGCAGAGCGCGAAGGTCTGCCAGCCCCGGTCGAGGTTCCTGCGGCTTATACCTCGCAAACTTGCGCACGGTGCGGACACAAGGATGCGGCAAATCGGCCTAAGAAAGACGCAGCCGGAAAAGCGATTCAGGACGTGTTCCTGTGTATGGCTTGCGGCCACGAAGCCAATGCGGATTCCAATGCGAGCCTGATTATTGCTTTGCGCGGACTGCATCAAATTGAAAATGGTGGTAAATTCAAGAAGTTCGATCTCTTTCAACAGTGGTTGAAGGAGCTTATCGAGAACGAGTAAGACGGCCGGGACGGTTCCATTGCCCCAGGGCAAGGAAACCAGTAGTTTCGCGGCCGGGCACTGGGCGGATAGGCGAATGACGGTATCCTCACGGTTACCGCGTAACCGACCATCCCCTGGTCCGAACAGCCGAGGTGCGTTACCGGAGGGTTTGTGCCCGCCGGTCGGGCTTCGCCCTTGCACCGATATTTGACAAATAAATGGACGAAACAGCGATTTCCAGTGGCGATATTTTCTCTTTTTTCGAAGTTCACTTGTTTCGATCTCGATACTTGTCAGCGATTTAGAACTAATCAGCTGTAGAGGGGCGTCCATTCACGGCTGACTGAAACTTCTTTCGTGCGGGTTAGTTCACCAATTTCGCTGTAGAGGGGCGACCATTCACGGCTGACTGAAACCGCAAACTCGCCCTCGCCCGCCCGCCGCCGGCTGTAGAGGGGCGTCCATTCACGGCTGACTGAAACCTCACAATAACGGCACAGCAGGAGAAATGGCTGTAGAGGGGCGTCCATTCACGGCTGACTGAAACGCACAGGGAGCGGTCTGCGAGTGAGCGACAGCCGTAGAGTGGCGTCCATTCACGGCTGACGGAAACCTCTGAGGGACATACCCTCCCCCTTGCTTCCCTGTATTATGATCCTCATGCTCCATATGGGTTAAAAAATGTTCAAACCTAAGACTTTCGCGTTGGGGTTCGCCGCAGGGAACCACGCGGAGCGGGTGTCTTTGCTCGAAAAACTACTTACAGAGCGGACCATTGTATATATCGATTTTGGTAATGTTCGAGAGTGGAGAAAAAGGCTTGGGTGGGAAATCGATCTGAAAAAACTCAAGGATTTTCTCGATTCCTTTGGCGTAAAAGAAGTGCGATTCTACTTTGGAACACTACGCAAAGATGAGAGCGCCAACCGTTTCATGACCTTCGTGCATAGGTGCGGATACACGATCCGCACCAAAGCAGTAAAAAAGATGCAGCTATCGATTGACGTTTCAAATGTTGCCGATCCGCTCTCCAAAGACCCCCTTTCGAACTTTATAGACAAAACATTGCTCAACCGATTAAGTGAGCAGACAATTGCTTGCCTCAACAACGAATTAAGAACCTTGAATGGGAGCGGTTTGTTGCACCTGGAGTGCTGGAAATGCAACTTTGATGTTGAGATTGGAACTGATATGCGTATCGCCTTTCAGCTCAATGAGGCGGACAGCTTTTGTCTTTTCAGTGGGGATAGCGATTTCGCTGATCCATTGACAGTCATTCTTAACGCAAAACGCCAAGTTAGCGTATTCGGTACGGCTAGGCATATTGCATCAGAACTGAATGCCCTTAAATCTAGGGGTTTACAAATAGTTGATGTGGCAGCATTGCGAGATTTCCTCGAAAAAACGTGCTAACGCAAAAGAGGCTCCTTGCGGAGCCTCTCAGCGTAGAGAATTGGGAGCGTAGGCGAAAGGAGCAAACCTTCCTACGTCCTTCCCGAATTATCGACTTGTTTCACCAATTGCGCAATAAGTTATCCACAGACCATGCAAAATATATGTGGAAAACTGACTATAAAGTGTTGAGTATTTCCTTAAATGGGTATATAAGGCGAAAGATGCGCCTTTTCTTAAACAGTCCTATCAAGATATAACAATTCGCCACTTGTCATTACAATCAATCGCAGTACAAATCTATGTCTGTGTCAAGTGCATAATCTTCACTGAACAGCTTGCGGAAAAAAGAATCAAAGTAGTAATTTCGATGATTTTCGGCCGGGACAAGGGCTCGTAAGTCCTTTAATTCCGCTCCGAGTGATTCGTAGAATCTTGATGTGTAACCATGCTGGTTCTTTTTTCCGCAAGCTGTGAAGTCGTGCCCTGACACAATACATGGCGATGTGGCCCGAGTGCTAGGCCCAGGCGTCGAGGGTGACGAACTGGTGGGTGGGTTGGTAGCGGGCGATGAGTTGGGCGGCGGCGGCTATGGAGGGGGCGCGGTCGGCGGAGGAGTGGGAGTGGCTGCCGTCGTGGAGGACGATGTTGGCGGCTTGTCCCTGGCGGTAGAGGCGGTCGATTTTGGCTTGCAGATTGAGGGCGATGGCGTCGGCGGAGGGATTTTTCCAGTCGGAGGTCATGGCGTTCCAGAGGACGGGGGTGAGGCCGAGGCGGCGGGCGATGCTGAGGGTTGCGGGGCGGCGTGCTCCGAAGGGCGGACGGAAGAAGCAGATAGGCAGGCCGGTGATTTCCTCGAGAGTTTGAATGGTGCGGTAGAGCTGGTCTTCAATTTGGCGTGAGGAGGCGAGGGCCAGGTTGAGATGGGACCAGGAGTGATTGCCGATGGAGTGGCCGGCGGCGGCGATCTGGCGGACGAGATCGGGATGGGATTGGGCGTAGCTGCCGACGAGAAAGAAGGTGGCGCGGACGCCGCGACGGGAGAGGAGATCGAGGAGGCGCGGGGTCCAGATGGGGTTGGGGCCGTCGTCGAAGGTGAGGGCGAGTTCACCGGGATGCGGCGGGGCGATGAGCGAGGAACCGAAGAGTTGCGATGCGGGATGGAGGGAGGCGTAAGCGAAGCCGCCGGCGGCCAGAGCGAGTCCTGCGGTTGCACCGAGACCGGCGTAGAGGTCCATGGCGAGGGGGGAGATCATGTTGACAACTAGTGTACGCCAAGGGCCGGGAGGGTGTGGGGTAAGTGGAAGCGAGTTAGCAAGTCAGCGAGTCAGCGGCGCCCCATCCATTATTCGAATTGTGAAAATCTTGGAGCTACTCGGCGGGATTCTGCTTGACAGGGAATTTGCGGGGACGTCAATATCAAAAAACGCGATTCATGGTCGCGATGGAGGAAACCGGATGCATCATTTTCACTTCAATCCCCTAGCCATCCTGGTTGCAGCCTTGTATCAGTGGATACTGGGCGCGCTGTGGTACTCGCTGTTTTTTGCCAAGCCGTGGATGGCGCTGACCGGCCACAAGGCTGGGTCGCGTCCCAAGGCGGCGGTTGTTGGCATGATCGCGTCGTTCATCGGCGGACTGGTGCTGGCGTTTATGCTGGCGCATGTGGTGATTTGGTCGGATGTGGCGCACATTCACGGGGGCGCATTCGTAGGCGTCATCTGCTGGCTGGGGTTCATTGCGATGCCGCTGTTGTCGGAGACGATCTTCGAGCAGCGTTCGTACAAGCTGCTGGCGATCAATGCGGGCTACTGGCTGACAGCGGTGGTGGGCAGCAGCATCCTACTGGCGGTGTGGCGCTGATAGCTTTGAGGCTACAATGGTGGCATGAGCAAACACGTCATTGCAACCGATAAAGCTCCCGCGGCGATAGGGCCGTATTCACAGGCGGTGCTCTCGGGGAACCTCGTCTTCACAGCCGGACAGTTGGGCGTGGATCCGAAGACGAGGCAGGCAGAGCCGGGCGGGATTGCCGAACAGACCGCTCGCGCCATGGAAAACCTGAAAGCCATTCTGGAAAAGGCAGGCACGAGCCTGGACAAAGCAGTCAAGGCGACCGTGTACCTGAGTGACATGAAGGATTTTGCGGCCATGAACGCGGTGTATGAGACTTATCTAGGGGCGAAGGGCATGGCGCCACCGGCGCGGACGACCGTGGAGGTTTCACGACTGCCCAAGGATATGCTGGTGGAGATTGAGCTGGTGGCGGAGGTTGTATAAAAGCAGGGAGTAGCCACCCCAGCGAATAAAGATCATTCGCCGGGGACCCCGGCAGGGAGTAGGGAATAGACGCCCCAGCGAAGTTGCTTCCAGACACTTGGTACTGTTTAGATGAAGCTTCGGACAGTTCAGAATGATAACTAAGTCGGGAGATCCATATATATAGAGTCTTCAAGAAAACCCACATACATTTTTGCGGCGGAATGCATCCAATGAGCATGAGGTGCAGGAGGCTGCATGAGCGAGATGCCTGAGAAGGTGACGCTGACGGAGGCGGAGTGGCGTGCGCGGCTGTCGCCGGAACAGTATCGAGTGCTGCGCGAAAAAGGCACGGAGCGGCCGTTCACCGGGACGCTGGAGGAGAATCAGGAGACAGGCAACTACCACTGCGCGGGCTGCGGGGCGCTGCTGTTTCTGAGCGGGGCGAAGTTCGATTCAGGGTGCGGATGGCCGAGCTTCATGCTACCGGCGAACTCGAAGGCGGTTGTGGAGCATGAGGACTTGAGCCTGGGAATGCGTCGCGTGGAGGTGACGTGCGCGCGGTGCGGCGGACATTTGGGGCATGTTTTTCCGGATGGTCCGCGGCCGACGGGGCTGAGGTATTGCATCAACTCGGCTTCACTGAGCTTTGAGCGGGGCGGCGATTAAAGCGGGAAAAGTGTGTCTGATTTGGAGGGCATGGTGGCGAGGCGGGAGCGGCGTCGTGGCGGAAGCTGCGGCGACTGAGGCTCAGGCGAGGCGAGCATGCCGGCAATTTCGCGGAGTTCATTGCGGGCATGGGCGATGGTGGCGGCGGCCTCATCCCGCGACCGGGTAGAAGCGGGCTGGGCGGGGACAACGGCTAACTGCGGCAATTTGGAGTGTTGCTCTGTCGGGGGCGACTTGCGGGTGTGGGCCTGCTCCAATGCCTGACGAGCGCCGGAGAGGGTGTAGCCCTCGGTGTGGACCAGGTGCTTGATCTTCAATACTAGCTCAACATCTTTGCGGCGGTATAGGCGCTGGCCGGCGCCGCTTTTGTTGGGCTTGAGCTGGGGAAACTGGGATTCCCAAAAGCGCAGGACATAGGCTTCAACGCCGCAGATGCGGGCGACGTCGCCAATCTTGAAGTAGAGGCGGTCGGGGATTGCGGGCGATTCTGGAGCGCGATTCTGGGGAAGTTGCATGGCCATGGCGAAGACGAGCAACCGTGGTGAAAATCCTGCTCTAGAGGAAGTATAGGCCCAGGTTGGCAGGATGGGCGAAGGAAAAGTTGCAAGATGAACCAAGTTTGTTGAAAAGATAACTGGCAATTTGTGAGTGCCAAGCGGTTGTCAGTTGCCTTTCGGCGCGGGAGGCGCGGGGGCTGGAGCGGATTTGGAGAGGACGATCTGGGCCTGGTCGGCTGCGGCGATTTTCTGATAAAAGGCGCGGAGGTCCTGGTATTCCTCAGGCTTGGCGAAGGTAAAGGCGCGGGCCAGCGATCGGTTGATGGTGATTGAGCGGGGTGCGGGGGTGGATTTGGTTATGAAATTCGCGCGTTGTGGCCAGGGAATCTGGGCGTCCTGAGGCGCGCCTTCGACTGCAAAGCCGTCGGGCAGGTGATAGATGACCTGATCGGAAACTAAATCGCCATATTGCATATCGACGGGCTGAGTGCGTTTTTCCTGAGCGGTGAAAGGATGCGAGCCGCGTGTCTGGAAGAAGAATGCAGGGAGCATGAGGCGTTTGGAGGAGGCGACACCGATGGCGCCTTTTGCATTGATGATGGCGATCAGGTCCACGTCGGGATCGTCGAGCCCGGTGAAGTGATCGATGTGGGCTTCGACACCGTCGGGGAAGATGGATTCGAGTGACTTGTCGAAGAGTTTTTTGACTTCAGCTTCGTCGTTGGCAAGGGCTTTTTGACGCCAGTAAAGGGCAACCTGGCCGGTCATAACAAAGTGGAAGTTGCTGGTGATGGCTCCGTTGGAGTCGAGGAAGACATCGCCAATGCGCAAAGTTTTGTTCTCGGCATAGGGCTGGGTTCTGGTTGTGATACCCAAGACGCCTTTTGCGGACTGCGTAAGGCCGCCGGCACTGGAGTGCCTCCAGTTTACGGTCCCGAAGGGGCACATCTTTTCACCGGGGTCGAGGTAGATTTCTTTTCCATCGGAATTGAGAATCACAATTGTACTGTTTAGCTGGGATAAAGAGAGGTAGGAAATGTCGAAGACACTGCGCTGACGATCAACGACCTTAGTGGCATAGGCGGTGAGGCCCGCTGCGCGGAGCATGGCGAGGTAGAGGAGGGCGATGTCCTCGCTCGAGCCGCTTTTCTGCGCCCAGATATCTTCGGCGTGCCTTGCGGCCTTCAGGTTGAGCTGCTTCATTTCGGATTCAGATTTCCTGCGTGTATAGTCGGTGTTGTCAAGGGCCTGGACTGCTTTGTAGAGTTTCTTTGCCTTGTCGAGGTCCGTGTCGGCTGGGGCAATCAGGCTGGAGACCGCTTGCTTGATGGAATTGGAAGGTTCGGCGAATTTATCCACGTCCCTGGACCAGAGCTTGGCGTCGTTGATCCAAAAATCGCTTGAGCTGCTGGCGGCTTTGTAATAAAAGAACACCCTATAAAGAACGCTCTCAACGGGAGGCATCCACTCCTCATCGGGAGCGGGAGGAACATCGGTGATATCGAGACTGAAATGGCCGGAGGTGTCTGATTTCACGGACACACCCGCAGGAAGATGTTTCCACCAGATAATAGAGTTGATTAAGCGCTGATGTTCGTCCTCCATATACAGGTTGGACTGATTCAGGCTTCCGCGCAGGAATTGCCTTGAGGGCGTAAAGAAGTAGTGGGCCTTGTGTACGAAGTAGGGCCGCTGAATCTCCCAGTGGGGAGAGGAGCAGATATTTTCGTCATTCTGGATTGTATAGGCGTACTCGAGGATGCTGCCAACCTCGACGCTGGGCAAAGTGAAAACCTTGCGGTTGACCTGTATTTGCTCATCTTTGCCGGTTTTTCCCTTGACGACCAATAGGTCCTGTGGCTTGCCGATTAAGGGAATGACAGTTCCGTCGGGGTGGATGGTGCGGGCTTTAATGTCTGTAATCTTGGATGTGCCGCGCAGATAAGGGGGGAGATCGACAATGGCCAGCTCCTTGCCCTTCTCGGTAAGCACCTTGATGCGGGCGTAAAAGCTTTGAGAGCTGTGCGGATCGTCGGTGATTTCCTCTACGTTGAGGTAGACGGCGGCGGCTCCGGGGGCCTTGGGATCGGAGGTCATCTTGAGCTCTTGGTCGGTGGGCTGCTGGAACTGGCAACGCAGGAAAGCCGGAGACATGAGGGCGAAAAGCAGGGGCAGGTAGCGCACAAGAGCAGAGATCCGCATGAGACTTCCTTTGCGTGCAGAAAATTAGAGACCTGTAGAGAGTTGTGAAAATTGATTGCAAGAATTCTATAACGGAAAGTGGGTAGAGTCGAGGGGGGACTGCACCGAGCTACAAAGAGCTGTAATTGTAGGTGCCCCACCTTAACCGATGTGCAAAGAACGCACATCGGCGAAGGTGGGGCACCCGGACATATAGAGGCTACTGTTTTTTGAGGACGGCGGCGTTTTTTTCGTCGGAAAGGATGACGGATTCAAGGTGGCGGAAATCGGCGTATTTGGCGGGCGGGAGTTCGACCTGGCGAACGACGTATTCGCGCTCGTAGTGGAGGAGACTTCCTTTGGCCGTGACCGAGGAGCGGTAGCTGGCGAAGTCAAGATCCAGCGAGATAGGGTCGGGCGTTTCATCGACGACATAACCGGGCGGGATGGTGATGTCGAAGCTGGCATGCCAGCGACCGGTGGCGTCGAGATCGATGGGATAGATGCGCGGCTTGTCGTCGAAGGCCTCAGCATAGGAGCCGATGACGCGGGGGCGGACGAGCAGGAGCGGACCGGCTTGATGGGAGTATTGGCGGGCGGTGACCTTGTAGTGGAACTCGAGGGGTTTGTCTAGGGCAGCGGGCTGGACAAATTGAAAAGTGTCGAGAGTGACGCCGGGAAGAGATGTAGCTACGTACTTCTCCCAGTATTGGCGTCGCTCCTTTTCGTCGGTGTACTTGAGGAACTCGCGCAGACCGGCGCCTTTGGGTCCGATAGAAGAGGTATCGATGGAGCCGGTCAGGGTGCCGTCGAGCGCGAGAGTGAATGTACCTTTTTGTTCTGTGCCGTTGGCATCCGGATCAAGCACGGGTAGGGCAATGATCTGACTTGCGGGTCCGGCGGCGAGGATGCCATAGCTACCTTGCTCTTCCGAAGGCAGATTGCCGACGGGTGTGCGCTCGTCGGTTGGGTCGAAGATGAGGTATCGCTTGCCGTCTTTGGCTTTGACGATGGCCTTGAGTCGCGGGTCCTGCACATCGGCGGGAATCTCGATAGCGGTAATCATGTGATTGCCGAAAAGGGATGGCGCATCGGGATCGACGACGTCGCGGCGACTGTCGACAGGCATGTAAAAGGCGTGTATGCCGGCGACCTGGAGCATGGAGATGAGCAGGGTGGTTTTGTCTTTGCAGTCGCCGTAGCGATTGCGGAAGATGTCGGATGCGGGATGCGCCTGCAATCCGCCGATGCCGCGCATGACGATGAAGTAACGGATGTTTTTCTGGATGTACTCGGTGATGCGGGTGAGCTTGGAGACGAAGTCGGGCGCTCCGGCGATAAGGCTTTGGGTTTGGGCGGTGATTTCGGGCGAGGGGTCGGTGCGATGCTCTTGCAGCGCAGTTGTCCACTGACCGATGGCGCGCCATTGATTGTCTTTGCCGTCCACGGCGGCATCGCCCCATTGGACGGACATGCGGGCGGCGAGAGCTTCCCATTCGGGATGAGATTTTACGTCGCGCAGGTTTAGGGCGGGCATATCTTTAATCTCCCAGCGCCAGTGATTGGGAGCAACCTCGACGGGCTTTACGGGCGTGTATCTGTGCCATGCCTCGGAGTGCGCGCGGCCGGCGGGCAGGTCAACCTCAAGGGCTTGGAAGACGACGGGAACATGATCCTGGATTTGCCAGACTGTCTCCTGTAGGTAGGGCGCGACTAACTTCTCGGACTCGCAGATGATGGTGGCGCCGACATCGGCGGCGGGAGGATTTACGCCGCGGACTTTGTGAGTGGTGAGCATGGTGGAGCTGCCGGGGTTTCCTACGTCGATGAAATCGGTGTCCTGGGCTTGATATTGCTTCTGGTCCGCGGCGATGGTCCATTCGCGGAAGTAGTTGATTTTTTCGTCCACGTCGAAGGAGACCAAGCAGTATGCATCGCCGCGGCCCTGTGGCTTGAGGATGCGCCTGACCACGCGCTCGCGCTCGGTGGCGCGGCCCTGGGCGTCTACGGTTTCGAGGTACTCGTCATAGAGGATGACAGAGGCGGCATCCTTGACGTTAGCGGGGGTGGGAGTCTTGGCGGCGTCGAGGCCCCACTGCGGAGGGTCCTGCTTGCCGCCAAACCAGTTGGCGTGGGCGGGCTGGCATGCAAGCACCAACAGAGCAGCGGCTAAGAAACGAACAGGACTGGAAGAAAGCGAAATGTCTATCATTGGGTTCCTTTGGCGGCAGAAGGGCGCGTGAAAACGAGTTGCTGCTGGTCGGAGGCGGCCAGCTTCAAATAGAAGTCGTGGAGGTAGTCGTATTCGACGGGATTGAGCAAATGAAAGCTGGGTGTAAGTATGCGCTCCACTTCGAACGAATCCTCCTTTGCGGTGATGAAAATCCGCAGCGAAGCGTGATCGGGCCAAGTAGCTTCGGAAGAATCGGGTGCGCTCTCGATGGTGTAGCCGGAGGGCATGTGAAAGGTGACATCATCCTGCTCTATCTTTGCGTAGTGAAGATCAATAGAGGTAATACGCTTGTTCTGTGCAATGAAGGGATGTTTGGCGCGGGATTCAAAGAAGAAGGCGGGAAAGATTAGACGCTTGCTGGAAGCGGCGCCGATATTGCCGCTGAGCTTAATTACTCCGATCAGATTGGTGCTGCTGTCGTCTAGCGCGACAAAGTGGTCGATATCAGCCTGTACACCGTCAGGAAGGGAGTTACGCAACGACTCGATGAACTGCTTTTTAACTTCATCCTCGTCGTTCTGAAGGGCCAATTGCCGCCAGTAGAGCGCCTCCGGGCCCGACAGAACAACACGCGCCGTACCGTTCACGCCTCCATCTTCGCTGATGGTAATATCCGCGATCTTTTGAACCACCGAATCTTTATAGTTGCTGTCGGGGGTACTATCGATAACCGCGCCCTTGTCCGAAAGTCGGAAGCCTGACGCGAGAGTGTGTTTCCAATGCAGACTGCCAAAGGGGCACATTTTTTGTCCGGGGTCAAGATATACCTCTTTGCCATCAATCACGATGATGGCAAGGAAATCGTCGAACTGCCTGGTGGACAGGTAGGAATGATCGAAGACGGCGCGACTACGGTCAACCACCTGCATGGGCCAGGCCTTGAGTCCTGCAGCGCGGGCGAGAGCCACGTAGAGCAGCGTGATCTCATCATCCGTACCGCTCTGCTGATTCCAGACATCCTCTGCATTATGAATGTTTTTAAGCTTTTCTTGATGACGCTCGGCCTGAGATTTTACCCGGCTAAAGACGGTGTTGTCGAGCTTTTGTACGGCGGCATAAATTTTAGCGGCTTTTTGTTGATCGGTGTCGGTGGGAGCGATAATCCCGTCTACGGCTTTCTTGAGCCCTTTCGTTGGATCGGTGAAGTTGCGCACAATCTTAGCCCAATTTTTACCCGTGTTGTCCCAGTATTCATTGGCGGAGCTGTACGTGGTGTAAAAGAACTCTACTCGCCACTTGAAAGTATTTAACGGCGGCATCCAATCCTCATCGGGAAGGGGCGGGACGTCGGTAATGTCTAGCGTATAAGTGTTGTTTTTGCAACAAATCACCTTGGCATCGGAGTGAATATAAGTCTCATATAACTGGTTGCTAATATTGCTGGGAATGTATGAGTAGTGCTCTTTGTGGACAAATAATTGCTGTTGAATCCACCATATGGGCACGGGAATCTCACCGGAATAGATATAGCGGTATTCCAGGATGCTACCGACCTCGACGTTGGGCAGGGTGAAGACCATGTAGTTGATCTGGTAACCCTTAGTCTTGAGGCCCACCATATTGGAGGGTTTGCCTGTAAAAGGAATGACGGTTCCATCAGGGTGAATGGTGCGGCCTTGGATATCCGTGACATTACTTTTATCAGGATTATAAGAAATGCGAATTGTGGCCTGCTCTTTGCCCTTTTCGGTGAGCACTTTGATGCGCTCATAGAAGCGTTGAGTACCACCACTGGAACCGCTGTGATCGGTGTTTTCTTCGCGGTATAGGTAGACGGCGGCGGCTCCGGGGGCTTTGGGGTCGGCGGTCATCTTGAGTTCTTCGTCGGTGGGCTGCTGAAACTGGGCGAGCAGGAGGGCCGGAGATGCGAGGGCGAGAAGCAGGGGCAAATGGCGCATGAAAACAGAAATCCGCATGAGACTTCCTATGCTTTCAGAAAATTTGAGACCTATAACGAGACGCTGGAAATGATTGCAAGGATTTTACAACGTCACGAGAGCGGCGTCGAGGGGGCTGGCGTGTTTCCAAACTATTAAAGGCTGTAGTTGCAGGCGCCCCGCCTTGGGCACAAAGAACGTGCCGGTGGCGGGGTACCCGGCTATTCCGGTCCAATTTAGAAAGAACTAGGTGCGCGGCGATCATCAGTTTCCTTTCGGCGCGGTAGATGTCGCGGCAGGTGATTTGGTGAGGACAATTTGTTGTTGGTCGGCAGTGGCGACTTTCTGGTAGAAGCCGCGGAGGTCGCCGTAATCCTTGGGATCGAGCAGACAAAAGCTACGGGCGAAAACGCGCACTACTTCGACCGAGCCGTCCTTCACAGTGGATTTAATCCGCAGCAAAGCGTGATTTGACCAGGTAATGTCCGGGGATTGCGGGGTACTTTCGACGGTATAACCGGAGGGCAGGTGAAGCGAGACATTGTCCTGTTCCATTCTTGCGTAGTGAAGATCGATGGGGGAGATGCGCTTGTCCTCAGCGACGAAAGGATGCGCAGCGCGTGATTCAAAGAAGAGGCCGGGAAGGAGAATGTGCTTGCCGATGACCGAGCCCAGATTGCCGCTGATGCGGAGATAGCTGCTGAGGTTATTGCTGAAGTCATCGAGGCCCTGGAAATGATCGAAGTCGGTCTGCACGCCTTCGGGGAATTCGTTCTGAACGGATTCGATGAACTGCTTCTTAACTTCTTCCTCATCGTTTTCCAGCGCCAGTTGCCTCCAATGGAGCGCGTCTTGTCCGGACATTATGTAACGGACGGCTCCCTGCAAGCTGCCCGTCTCGTCGATGCCTAGATTGGCGATACGCTGCACGATTGAATCCTTGTGCAGGCCGGCGGGAGTGGTGGCAATCACCGCAGTTTTCTCGGAGAGGCGGAAGCCGGTGGCGACAGTATGCTTCCAGTGCAACAAGCCAAAGGGGCACATCTTCTGACCGGGGTCGAGGTAAACATCTTTGCCGCCTAATACGACAACCACAATATAGTCGTCTAACTGCCCGGAAGAAAGAAGAGTGTTATCGAAGAAGGCGCGGCTGCGATCGACCACTTTCATGGGAACTACATTGAGGCCGGCGGCGCGGGCGAGAGCCACATAGAGCAGCGCAATCTCGTCGTCGGTGCCGCGCTGCTGCTTCCAGACATCGCCCGCGTTATTAATATCCTTCAGCTTTTCCTTTTTGCGTTCGGCTTCAGATTTAGTACGGGTGAAGCGGGTGTTCTCGAGCTTTTGGACGGCGGCGTAAATTTTGGCGGCTTTCTGCTCGTCAGTGTCGCCGGGGGCGACGATGCCAGCAACAATAGTCTTGAGATGGCCGGATGGATTTGTGAAGTCCCGTACCCAATTGGCCCAAGATTTCTCTGCATTGTCCCAGAACTCCTTGGCGGTATCGATGCTCGAGTAGTAAAACTCGACGCGCCATCGAATGGTGTTCATGGGCGGCATCCAGTCTTCTTTGGGCTGGGGAAGGACATTGGCCATATCCAGCGTGAGGATGCCATGTTTATCCTTGACCACTTTTTCACCGGAATCGATTCGAGTTGCGGTCATCAGGCCGAACGTCCCGCTTAAATCGGGATGGAAGGAGTAGTGTGCCTTGCGAACGAAATAGGGCTGCTGAACCCACCAAGTGGGGGCGAAGGTACTTCCGCTATAGCTATAGCGGTACTCCAGAATGCTGCCAACATCGACGTCGGGCAGGGTAAAGACCACGGAATTTTCCTGGAGGTTCTTGGTCTTGAAATCCACGAGGTCGTCGGGTTTGACGGTCAAAGGAATGACGGTTCCGTCGGCATGGATGGTACGGCCTTCAATCTTTGTGACCCTGTCGGCGCCGGGGACGTAGGGGATGTTGACAGTGGCGAGCTCCTTGCCTTTCTCAGTGAGCACCTTGATACGCTCGTAGAAGCTATGGAGGTGAGCAAAGTCATCGGTGATGTCTTCGCGGTAGAGGTAGACGGCGGCAGCTCCGGGGGCTTTGGGGTCGGCGGTCATCTTGAGTTCTTCGTCGGTGGGCTGCTGGAACTGGGCACGGAGCAGGGCTGGCGATGCCAGGACTAGGAGTAAAGGCAGACTGCGCATGAAGGCGAAAACTCGCATGAACTCGTCCTTTCTTGCAATGCAACAGAATACGGAACGCACGATAATTAAGAAGCGGTCGAATCAGTTTCCTTTCGGCGCGGGTTGCGCGGGCGGCGCGATAGATGTCGCACCAGGTGATTTGGTGAGGACGAGTTGAGCCTGGTCGGCGGCGGCGACTTTTTGGTAGAAGCCACGGAGGTCGTTGTACTCCTCGGGCTTGGCGAAGGTGAAGGCACTGGCCAGGGAGCGGGCGATGGTGATCTGGCCGGGGGCAGAGACGGATTTTACGGTCAGGAGTGCGTGCTGCGGCCAGGAAATCTTGTTGTCCTGAGGCGCGCCTTCAACGGTGAAACCGTCTGGCAGGTGATATGTGACCTGGTCGGTGACGAGATCGCCATAGCGCATATCGACGGGCTGAGTGCGTTTTTCCTGAGCGACAAAGGGTTGGTTGCCGCGGGTCTCGAAGAAGAAGGCGGGGAGCATGAGGCGTTTGGAAGTAGCGGCGCCGATGGAGCCTTTTGCGTTGACGACGGCGAGGAGGTTGGCATCGGGATCGTCGAGCCCGATGAAGTGATCGATGTGGGCTTCGACGCCATCTGGGAAGCGGGACTCGAGGGATTTGTCGAACTGCTTTTTGACTTCAGCTTCGTCGTTGGTGAAGGCTTTTTGCCTCCAGTAGAGGGCAGCCTGGCCATTCATTACAAAGCGAAAGCTGCCGGTAAGAGCACCCTGGGCATCGAGGGTGATGTCGCCGATGCGCAGGGTTTTGTTCTCGGAATAGGGCTGGGAGGCGGTAGTAACGGCCCCGACACCTTTAGGGGATTGCGTAAGGCCGCCAGCGCTGGAGTGCTTCCAGCTGAGAGTCTGGAAGGGGCACATTTTTTCGCCGGGGTCGAGATCGATATCCTTGCCGCCGGAAGAGAGAACGACGAGAGTGTCGTCAAGCTGGGACAAGGATAAATAGGAGATATCGAAATTGCCCTGCTCACGGTCGACGACCTTGGTGGCATAGGCGGTGAGGCCGGCGGCGCGCAGCATGGCGAGATAGAGCAGTGCGATGTCTTCGCTGTCGCCGCTCTTCTGCTTCCAGGTATCATCGGCATGCTTGGCGACCTTCAAGTGGAGCTGCTTCATCTCGGATTCAGTTTTCTTGCGGGAATAGTCGGTGTTATCGAGTGCCTGGACGGCTTTATAGAGCTTTTTTGCCTTGTCGAGATCGCTGTCGGCGGGGGAGATGATGCCGGCGACCGCCTCCTTAATGGCTTTGGAGGGTTCGGCGAAGTGATCCACATCCTTGGACCAGAGCTTGGCGTCGTTGATCCAGAACTCTTGAGCGCTACTGGCGGCTTTGTAATAGAAGAAGACTTTATAACGAATGCTCTCGATGGGCGGCATCCATTCTTCGTCGGGAGTGGGGGGAATGTCGGTGACATCGATGGTGTAATGACCAGCGACATCGGATTTCACGGTCACGCCTTCGGGAAGTTTGGGCCACCAGATGAGAGTGTTGGCCACGCGTCCCCGCTCATCCATCACAGTTGAACTGGTCTGATTCAGGATGCCGGGCAGGAATTGCTTGGCTGGCGTGAAGAGGTAATGGGCCTTGTGGACGAAGTAAGGGCGTTGAATCTCCCAACGCGGAGAAGAAACAATATTATCGTCATTGTGGATCTGATAGGAGTATTCGAGGATGCTGCCGACTTCGACACTGGGCAGGGTGAAGACCTTGCGGTTGACCTGCACCTGCTCGCCTTGATTGTTTTTTACTTTGGCGACCAGCAGGTCTTCAGGCTTTCCGGTAAGAGGTATGACGGTGCCGTCGGAGTGGATAGTGCGGCCCTTGATGTCGACGATTTTGGATGTGCTGCGCAGGTAGGGGGGAACATCGACGGTGGCCAACTCCTTGCCCTTCTCGGTTAGCACCTTGATGCGTGCGTAAAAAGTCTGATAGGAGAGCACGTCGTTAGTAACTTCCTCGACGTTGAGGTAGACGGCGGCGGCTCCGGGGGCCTTGGGGTCGGCGGTCATCTTGAGTTCCTCATCGGTGGGCTGCTGGAACTGGGCGAGCAGAAGTGCCGGTGATGTGAAGGCGAAAAGCAGGGGCAGATAGCGCAGAAGAACAGAAATCCGCATGAGACGATCCTTTGCGTGCAGAAATTAGAGAACTGTCGCGAATGGTGAAAATTGATTGCGAGAATTTTACATGAGGCAGAGGGGGGAGTCGAGGGGACTGGCCGTCCAGGCATACGGCGCTTGCGCGCCAGCGAGTTAGCGGGTTAACTGGTGGGATTCGAGGAGGGAGGAGACGAGGGCGATGGGTAGGCCGACGACGTTGAAGTAGTCGCCTTCGATGCGGGGAATCCAGCGGGCGGCGCGGCCCTGGATAGCGTAAGCTCCGGCTTTGTCCATGGGCTCGACGGTGGCGATGTAGGCAGCGATGGCGTCTTCGGTGAGGGGGAGGAAGGTGACGGCGGTGGTTTCGGCGGCGACCTGGGTGGAGGTTGCGGTGATGAGGGCGATGCCGGTGATGACCTGGTGAGTGCGGCCGGAGAGGAGACGCAACATTCGGGCGGCGTCGGCGGGGTCGGAAGGCTTGCCGAGGATTTGATTGTCCAGGGTTACGGTGGTGTCGGCGGCGAGGATGGTGAGGGGTGTGGTTGATGAGAGAGTTAGGTTCGATGAATCCCCGGTCCCCAAATGCGAGGGACCAGGGGCACCCAGAATATTTTTTTCAATCGTATCGGCACGACTGAAGTCGTGCTCTTTCAAGGCCAGTTCGTTGTAGACGGCTTCGGCTTTTTCGCGGGCGAGGCGGGTGACGTAGGCGACGGGGTCTTCGTTGGGGAGGGGGTCCTCGGGGATGTGGGCGGGACGGACCTCGAAGGTGTAGCCGGCTTGGGTGAGGAGTTCGCGGCGGCGGGGCGAGGCGGAGGCGAGGACGAGCATAAGGAGATTATTGCAGGGAACGATCATGCACTGATAAGAAACAGGCGTGGACCGGGAGGCCGGCGCTACAGCGAGGGCCCCTGCGGGACGGCGAGGCCGGAGAAGGACTAAAGAGAAGGGTCATAGCTTTGCCATTCGGAGCAGAAGACAGGCATACTCCTCTGCTTTCTGTATGGTCAGTCCAGTTCTCTGTTCAATTCTCATCGGATGATCAAGTTCCTCCAAAATGAACAACGGCCGCTTTCCAACCGGTTGTATGCGAATTTCAAGACACATATTAATAGTTTCCGTGTAGATAGAAAGGGAATTTGCCAGCCGCCCTTTGAATGGTCCGATTGTCTTTTCTCTGCCTTCGGAATCCCAATAAGTGGAAATCAAATCGTAGGCTTCTTCCTTAACTCTTGCCCAAACACCCCAAAGAAACACATTGTCTGAATCATGGATCGGTAGTTCGATGCATCCCCTAATGAAAAACTGCTCCTGGTCGATGATGCACTGGTCCGATCCGATGACGGCTCTTGTATCCCGTTCTTCTTTGGTCAGGTTGGCATAAGGATCAGGAAAGTCAGCGGCAAAACTGAAAGGAAATCCAGAGTGTTCTTTTCCACAGCAAGAGCAGATATATGATTGGCTTTCCATTTCGCCCTTCTTCATTTTTTCAGTCATGATGCGTGTTTAGACGGTGAGGCCGGTTTGGAGTCCTTTGTTTGTAGCTAGGCCCCAGGCCATGGCGGGGGTGTTGTGGGCGAGTCCGAAGCGGCCGTCGGGGCCTAACAATATGATGCCGCCGTGTCCGCCGAGACGGTTGAAGAGATAGGCGATGGCTTCTCGGGCGGCGATTTCTGGGGCGATTCCGTTGGCGACGCGGTCGGTGGCCCACTTGCCGAGGACCAGCTTCATGATGGGTTCGCCCCAGCCGGTGAGAGAGACTGCGGCGGAGAGATTGTCGGCGTAACAGCCGCAACCGATGAGGGAGGAGTCGCCGACACGGCCGGGAGTTTTGTTGAGGGTTCCGCCGGTGGAGGTGGCGGCGGCGAGGTTGCCGTGGGAGTCGAGGGCTACAGCGCCGACGGTGTCGTGGTCCTCGAATTTTTGGGATAAGGGCTTTTTCTCCGGGGCTAAAGCCCCATCAATTTTTTTTGCGCTTGTATCGGCACGACTGAAGTCTTGCCCTGACACAAGACCTTCTTCGGCGCGGTCAGGCGAAGACGCTAGATTCATCGATTCCCTGGTCCCCAAATGCGAGGGACCAGGGGCACCGGGAAATTCTCCATTAGGGACTGCGGTTTCGGGGCTTTTGTCGTCGTGGAGGACGGTGTGCGGAGCGGTTTCAGGGCCGGAGAAGGTGTCGTCGCCGAGGCCGGCGGACTCGCGGATCTTGGCATGGACGAGGCGCTGGCGCTCGCGGTCGAGGACGAGTTCGGAGTTGTCGATAAGGGCCATGCCGTGGGAGTGGGCGAAGTTCTCGGCACCGGGCCCGACGAAGTAGACGTGCTGACTTTTTTCGAGAACCAGGCGTGCTGCTTGAATGGGATTGCGCAGGCGCTCGACGCAGGCCACGCCGCCGGCCTTCATGCGTCCGCCGTCCATGAGGAGTGCATCGAGCTGGACGCGTCCGTCGGAGGTGAGAAAGCTGCCGCGTCCGGCGTCGAAGGTGGGGTCGTCTTCGAGGACGGTGACGGCTGCTTCGACGGCGTCGAGGGCGGATGCTCCGCGAGAAAGAAGAGCGTAGCCGGTTTCGAGAGCATGGCGGATGCCGTCCAGGTGAGCGGCAGCGGCTTCGGCGGGAATGGCCCATGCGCCGCCGTGAACGAGAAGAGTTGGGGAATGGGTGGCGGATGTCACTTGGCTATCGTAGAACATTTGGCTGGGGAGTGGCGGAAACCACAATTTGTAATGAGACTGTTTCCCTCAGAGACTAAAGCCCAGTAAATAATTTCTGACTCGTGTATGGGCAGAATCCCGTACCCTTCACCTGAATCCTGAACCATTCAAACCGATTATGTGTCCGATCAAACCGATTACGTGTCCGATTTGGGGCGGGAAGGTTTTCTTGAGTCATATATTTCGTTCATTGGAATTCTTGTCAAAGGGCGGAAGGAGGGAATTAAGGGTTAAGTAGTTGAAAGTATAGGTGAAGATAGGGTCCATAAATTTTGCAGTTAATTACGAGGAGATTGGTTAAGCTAAAAACATTCAAACAGTAATCATGATTACAGAGAATTGACAGGAGAGCGGGAAGAGGCTTTTCTGGTTTTTTCGGACCACTTCCACGGAGTCGCAAGCGTGGAGAGAGGCTGAGAACATCTTCAGAGAACAAGTGGATGTTTTACCTTAGCGAAGGGCCGCGCATGGAAGCGTTGAAAGCGGCCGAAGGCAGAATGGCATGGGCAAGGCAAACTCTGGAAGAGATCAGAATATTCTCCGAGTTGATCGGAGCAGCGAGGGAGATAACAAGGCGGTTTGTAGTGCAGGAAGCCGCTGAGTGTTCGCGACAACCGAAGAAACCAATTCGGCGAATACGGGGTGTGGTTCCCATTGGGGAATCAACCCTTTCCTTTTCTACGGAGAGAGTGAGGCCGTGGAATGTTGGAACGGGATTGGCGGAGAAATGGTGTTGGCAAGGAAATGTCAGGCGGCTGCAGGCAAGCCGCGCGGAACAGGAACGCAAGCGAAGTCGGTCAACCCGGGCAAGGCAAAGTTGATTGCGGCGGTAGACAAGAAAGTCGGGGAAAACAGCGAGGATATTGCCCAGAAGCTGATCGACTCCGTGAAAAAGGGCGACTGGACGGGCGCCAGGCTATTGTATGCCATGGCGGACGGGCTCATCGATTGCGAAAACCAAGAGGTGGTGAGCCAACTTTTCAGTTATGCGCAAACCTTGACTTCAGAGCAGCAGTTGACTGATGCAGAAGCCGAAGCAGCCGCGAAGCGGGAGCAGGACGAGAGTGAGTTAGCAACTGCTTCGCGGGGCTAGCGGGTTAGCAAATTCCACGCAATTATCACATCAACAACAAAGAGCTGTTGTTTTACCCCAACGCGCAATTGTTGCTGGTTACCACCCCAAGAAGCAAGTGCAGCTTCTTGGGGACCCCATGTCGCTGTGGACCCTAAAGCAGCAAGAACAACTGAGCGGCGTGTGTAGGTCAGCCGTAGATTCAGCGAGTTAACGAGAAGACAAACTTTGCGGGAGCAAGGCAGAGATGAAGGAGTCTCTGCCTTTTTTTCCGGAAGAAAACGAGGGATGGATGAAGCTCACAAATTATGAAGGTTTGCGCGCCAGCGGATGGCTGGGCCTGTTGTTGATGGAGCTGTGCCTGCTGGGCGTGTGGATGGGAAGCGTGGTCCACGCGCAGGCTATCGGCACGACGACGGTACAGGGGACGGTGTATCTTGCGAACGGCCAGCCGGGGACAGGGACACTGGTGGTGAGTTGGCCATCATTTACGACGGCGAGCGGCCAACTGGTGGCGGCTGACAGCATGACAGTGGCGATAGCGCCGGATGGATTTGTGAGCGTGAATTTGGCGCCTAACCTTGGGGCTACGCCGGCGGGGCTTTACTATACGGCGATCTGTTACATGAGCGACGGGTCGGTGAACACGCAGTACTGGGTGGTTCCGGCGACGACAACGGCGACGCTGGGTCAGGTGCAGTCGCAGGTGATGCCATCGGTGCAGGCCGTGCAGGCGGCGAGTAAGACATATGTTGACCAGGCGGTTGCGGAGCTGGCGGGAAGTTTGCTGACGGCAAACGGGGCGACGATGACCGGTCCGCTGACTTTGTGTTGCGCTCCGACTACGCCTTTGCAGGCGGCGGACAAGCAATATGTGGATGCGGCGACGGCGCAGTCGGTTCCTCTGACGGGCGGAACGTTGACGGGTGCGTTGACGGCGACACAGATAGGGGCGCTTTACCAGGTGGACCAATTTCCCGGAGCGGATTTCGGGGCCAAGCTGGGAGCATGCCTAAGCGGGTTGAGCACGACGCAGGGTGGAACGTGCGATGCGCGGAATTTTACAGGGACGCTGGGGATGGGATCGAGCGTGACAATTGCAACGGCGAATGCAACGGTGCTGCTGCCGTGCGCGACGATTTCGACGGCGAACCAGATTATTGTGACGGCAGGTACGCGGAATGTGTCGCTGCGCGGGTGCGCGTTGCGCGGGGCGAGTACGGCGAGCGGGAGCCAGGGCGGGACGGTTTTTTATTACTCGGGGACGGGCGCGATGTTGCAGGTGGGCGACCCGACGTATGCCGCGGACACGCTGGGTTTTCATTTGGACAACGTGGCGATCAACACTACATTATCATCGAGCGCCAGCGCGAAAGGATTCGCAGCTTATCGCACGCAAGAGTTGGATCTGGAAAGCTTGTATTTTCTTGGTAACTCAAACCAGACGGGCATGACGCTGGACGGAACGGGGAATTATACGGGTGGAACTTTCTACGACAACGAGTTTACGGGATTTCAGACGGCGGTGAACGCGATTGGGCATCAGATCGCAAATTCCGCGACGACGGATTGGTTGAATGCGAGCACGTTTGTGCGGTTGCATATTGATTGCCCGACGAGCGGGGGCAGCCCGGTAAGCGGGACGTATGGGATCAACCTGCAACAAGGCGATGGAAATACCTTTACTGGCGGAGACGTGGAGGGATGCGCGACGGCGTTGCACCTGGGAGCGAACGCACAGAACAACACGATTGTGGGATTGCGCAACGAGAACTCGACGAATCAGGTGGTGGCGGATGCGGGCAGCTCGTATAACAACTGGATGACCGGCGGCACGATGTTTACCGGGCAGTTGACGGACAATGGCACGCGCAACAGTTTTCTGGATACCTTTCATCGCAGCTTTAACGGCATGAATGGCGATTGGTATGGGAGCCAGAAGGACGCGACAGTTACGAATCACCTGCGGCTGGGGACGGGCGCGGGAAACGAACGCGGCTTGCTGAATGAGATTCAGACGGATTACGGCTATCGCTGGATGGAAGGGTACACGGACGCGACGGCGGGCGAACAGTTCTATCAGATACAAGATTTGCTCAACAACGTGAACCGGATTTCGGTGGGCCAGTATAACAACGGGCAGTCGAGCACCAACAACCAGACAGCGATCAATTCGGCGGGGACCGGAGCTGTGGTGCTGAACGGATCGAATGGCTCGGGGACTGGCGGAGTGATCTTCGGATCGGGAGGAGCGAGCGAGAGCACGGTGGCGACAGTCGGCAACACCGGGAACGCGCAGTTCAACGGCACGCTGCTGGTGGGAGGCACGTCGCAGTCGACAGGGACGATGACGGTTCGGAATAACGCCGATGCCGAGGTGGATTACTATCTATGGCCGGGACTAACCACCAGCCAGAAAGGTGCGTACACCTACAAGGACTGGAACGGGAGCAGCCAGTGGTACATGGTGAAGGACGCGAGCAATAACTGGGCGCTGAATTCGGCGACCGGCGGACTGGACAGCTTCAAGGCTTACCAGAGCACGAACAGCGGCGATACCTATATTGATGCGTCGAATTCTACCGGAGTGGTGCGGATCAACTACGAAACAGGGTCCGGCACGCAGTTCAAGGTGTATGGAGGAAACAGCGGCAGTTTGTACGCCAGCTTCACGGGAACGACATCCATTCAATTTCCGGGGCTTGCGTCGAGCGGCGGCTACAACTGCCTGCAGATCGACAACTCGGGTTACATCACCAATACGGGGACGGCGTGCGGGAGCGGGGGCGGGGGCGGCAGCGGGACGGTGAACTCGGGGACCAATGGGCAGATCGCATATTACAACGGCACGGGTACAACGCTTTCAGGCGTGAACACGGTATCGGTAGCGGCGGGAGGAACGGGATCCACGACTGCTTCCGGGGCGCTGACGAACCTGGGCGGGGTGGCTACGAGCACGACAGTCAATGGTCATAGCTTGAGCGGCAATGTGACAGTTTCAGCGTCGGACCTGACAACGGGCACGCTTCCTCATGCGCAATTGCCGACACTGTTGAGCGGGGACATTCCGAGCAATACGGCGAATACGACGGGGACGGCGGCCAGCTTTACAAACTCCCTGGCGGGCGATGTGACAGGAAGTCAATCGGCGACGAGCGTCGGCAAGATCAACGGCGGCAGCATACCGGCATCGACGAACGCATTGAGCAGCAATTCGGGCAGCCAGCTTGTGGCCTCGACCTCGCACAATTTGAGTGTGCCGGCGAATTGCAGCGCGGCATCGGGGTCGGGGACAGCCTACACATGCACGACCACGCCTTCGTTTACACCCGCGACCGGAGACCATATTCAGTTCAAGGCGGATGTGGCGAACACGGGAGGCGCAACGCTGGCCGTGAATGGCGCCACAGCTGCTTCTATTAAGAAGTGGGGCGGCGGCACTAACTTAATTGCCGATGACTTATTGGCTGGTAATTGGATTAGCGCGACGTTCGATGGAACGTATTGGCAGCTTGAAGGACAATTGGGAAATGCCAACGCCACACAGATCAATGGAACGGCGATCAGCGGGTTGTCGGGGAGTGGATCGATGCTGGCGCTGACATCATCGCCGACCTTTACAGGTAATACCACAACCTTTGCGAATAACTCGGCCAGCACGGACTATGTTGTAATTCAACCGGGCACGTCGAGCACCGCATATCTGGGCGGGATTCAACTGAACAGCGCCGCCGCGACGCCGGTGACCGAGTGGTATATCGAAGAGGATACGAGCTACGATCTGAAGATTCACGATCAGGGCGCGACCACTCCGGTGGACATTCTGACCGGCTACATCAATGCGGGAACCAACATCAACTCGCAGGGCACAAGCGCGGTCACCATCAACAATGCATCGACGGGAGCCGGCACGGGCGGTTTTATTGTCTACGAGGGCGGCGCGAATTATAACGTTCAAGCTTTCACGGTGACGAGTTCGGGTAATGCCAGCGTGCCGGGCACATTGACGGCCACTGGAACGATCACGGGCGGAATGGGTGCATCGCTTTCCAGCGCGACGAGCATCGCGGCAACCAGCTTTACTACGACCGGGCTGGCGCTTCCGTCGATTCCGGTGAGCACCACCAAGCGCGGCATGTGCGTGTTGATCTGGGAGCAAAACACGGCGGTGGGCACGGTGCAATTCGGAATGGGGATGAACAATGCGCCTACCGACCTTTGGGTGATCAATCAGGATTCTCCGGGAGTGTACAAAGCACCAACTTATACTACGATCGCCTCGACGACAACGACCGCGGTTTCTGCTGCGGATGCGCCCAGCGCCACGGCGACAGGCTACAGGGACGAGATCGAATTTACTCTCACCACGGGAAGTTCCAACGCGGTGACGGTGACGGTCTACGGACTCTCCAGCAGCACATCGGATGCGCTGGTAATCGAGCCGGGTAGTTACTGCACCTGGCTGCCGTGAGTAGCCCTGGAATATGGCGCTCTTCATGCAGGACAGAAGTTTTGAGAGGAAGCGAAGGCGGCAATGATCGCGAGGATACAGTGGCTGAAATAAGTGCGGAGAACAACAGCGGGGGCCGGAGTCTAATCCCGGAGGAGCTTGACCGGGAGGAGTTGGTGCGCTTCGGGAAGATACTGGATACTCGTCCGGCGAGCCTGCGTGGCCGGACGGTAGGGATGGAGCTGGCCGAGCAACTGCTGAAGGTGCGTACGCGAGATGGGAGCACTGCGCCGCTCAGGGCGAACACGGTGCAGCGGGCCTTTGAACGGCTGCGGGCGACACGGAATATTGTTCTAAAGGCGCGGCAGATGGGGATGACGACCTGGGTGGCGGCGCGCTTTTTTCTGAAGACAATTACCCAGCCGGGGACGCTGACGCTGCAGGTGGCGCACTCGCAGGAGGCGGCCGAGGAGATCTTCGGAATTGTGCACCGCTTTGTGGACTGGTTGCCGGAGGCGCTGCGCGAGGGTCCGTTGCAGATTTCGCGGGCCAACGTGCGGCAGATTGTTTTTCCGGAGATGGACTCGCAGTACCGGGTGGTGACGGCGGGAGACCGGAACGCGGGGCGGGGATTGACGGTGCAGAATCTGCACTGCTCGGAGCTGGCGAGGTGGCCGGGCGATCCAGCGGAGACGCTGGCGGGACTGCGGGCGGCGATGGCGCCAGGTGCGGAGCTGATACTGGAATCGACGCCGGAGGGGGTGGGCGGCTGCTTTTACGAGGAGTGGCAGAAGGCCAGCGAGATGGGGATGGTGCGGCACTTCTTTCCCTGGTGGATGGAGCGGCAGTACCGGGCGAAGGCGGTGGACGAAGAGAGCCTTACGGACGAAGAGCGGGATTTAATGGCCTTCAAGCTGCTGGATCTGGAGCAGATTGGATTCCGGCGGCAGATCAGGGCGGATTTTCGCTCTCTGGCGCGGCAGGAGTACGCGGAAGATTGCGAAAAATGCTTTTTGGCCAGCGGGGATTCAGTCTTTGAGTTGGGGGCGGTGGATGCGCGGCTGGCGACGGTGACTGAGCCGATTGAAGTGCGGCACAACGGGGAGCTGGAGATCTGGTTGCCGCCGCTCACGGGCAAGAAGTATCTGGTGGCGGTGGACCCGGCCGGTGGCGGAAGCGAGGGGGATTATTCGGCGGCCGAGGTGCTGGATCTGGAGACGGGGTTGCAGTGCGCGGAGTTTGCCGGGCACATGGGCGGACTGGAGCTGGCACAGTTTGTGACGAAGCTGGCCACGGAGTACAACCAGGCTTGGCTGGTGGTGGAGAGAAACAATCACGGCAGCGGAATTTTGGCGCTGCTGGAGAGCGTCTGCGGGTATGGGCGAATTTATAAGCAGAATGGGCAGGCGGGCTGGCTGACCACATCGTTGAGCAGGCTGACTGCGTTGGGGCAATTGGATGCGGCGCTGGTGGAGGAACCGGAGCGATTTCAGAGCCGAAAGCTGCTGGCGGAGTGCCGGAGTTTTGTGCGCCGTCCGGATGGCGGGAGCGGGGCACGGCCGGGAACGCATGACGACCGGGTGATGGCTATGGCGATCGGGTTGGAGGCGAGAGCCGAGTTGAAACAGTGAACAGTGGTCAGTCAACAACGAGGACGCGCTAACGTTTTACGGTATTGTCAAGCAGATTTTAGAATTTGGACGCATGGTTCTGAGTGTCGATACGCCTTACTGATCACTGACCACTGTTCACTGTTCACTGTCAGCGCATAGAATTCGAGTGGGGTTGAATGCGAGCGGGGGCAAGGGCTTGGCGGTTCTGGCGGTGCAGCATATCCGGCGGATGCGGGGCGGGGCGCAAGGCCAGTTGATGCTGGGCGCGGATGGCCAGGTGTACGTGGTGAAGTTTCAGAATAACCCGCAACACGTGCGGGTGCTGGCCAACGAATTTCTGGCCTCAAGAATTGCGGTGGCGGCGGGGCTTACGGCTCCGGAGACGGTATTGATGGAGGTCTCCAGCTGGCTGGTGGAAAATACGCCGGAGCTGGAGATGGACCTGGGCCGGACACGAGTGCGGTGTACGGCGGGATTGAACTTCGGGTCGAGATTTGTAGGCGGGCTGATGCCGGGACAGGCGGTGGATTACCTGCCCGAGGAGCAGATGGCCGAGGTGCGGAACCTGAATGAATTTGCCGGGATTCTTGCCTTGGACAAGTGGACGGGCAACGCCAACGGCCGGCAGGCGGTTTTCGCGCGCAAACAACGGGAACGGCGCTACCGGGCGGTCTTCATCGACTACGGGTATTGCTTTCACGCCGGGGAGTGGAGGTTCGAGGATCTGCCGCTGCGAGGGGTCTACTACCGCAACGATGTCTACCGGGAGATCAGCGGTTGGGAGGCCTTTGAACCGTGGCTGACGCGGCTGGAGACCATGGCGGCGGAGACAGTGTGGGCGGCGGCCAACGAGATACCGCCTGAATGGTATGGCGGCGACCAGAGCGAAATGGAGGCTCTGGTGGAAAAGCTGCTGTCCAGGCGAAGCCGGATTCGGGAGCTGATTGAAGGCTTCGGGAAGTCGGATAGGCGGCCATTTCCGAAATGGGTGGGGATGGGTAAAAATTTGGGGGAAGATTGGAAAGAGGAGAGGTGGGGGAATACCATGGGGAGGGTGAATTGAAAAGGCAGCGATCAGCTAACAGCTAACAGCTGTCAGCTTTCAGTCTTGGAAATAGACATCGGCGGCAAACTGAAGGCTGAGAGCTGAGGGCTGAAAGCTAACAGGTAAAAGCTGAGGGCAGAGATTAGAGGGCTGAGGGCTGAAGGCTGAGAGCTGAAAACTAACATCGATGAACAGCGAAAACCAGCGTCGGGCATGCACATTTCAACTGCTCCGGTATGTGCCGGATGCGGTGAGGAACGAGTATGTGCATATCGGGGTGATTTTGAAAGAGCAGGGCGGTACGCAAGCGAACGGACCGGCGGCGGGCGGGGCGGAGCCGGCTTTGATCAGGTTTACCCGCGACTGGCGCCGGGTTCGCTGCCTTGATCCGGAGGCTGACACCGCGTTGCTGGAGGGGATGGAGAGCGAGCTGCGGCGGCGCTTTGCGAGCGAGCCGGATGGGAATCTGATGCGGCTGTTGAGCGAGTCGCTCTCGCTGAATGTGCAGATGACCGAGCCCAAGGCATACCTGGCGGAGAGCCTTCCGGCGGGGATGGAAGAGCTGATGCGGCTGTATGTGGAACCGCCGCCGAGAGAGAAGACGCAAAGATTGAGCGGAAGAGCGGCGATTCAGGCGAAGATGCGCGGAGAGTTTGAACGGGCTGGGGTGTGGGAGCTATTGAGAAAAAGGATTGCGGCCTCGGAGTACACCCGGCCCGGCGATCCGCTGAGGATTGATGCGGGGTATAAGCCGAATGGTGTGGTGCGCATGTTTCACGCGGTAAGCCTGGAGCCGGGCGTGGAGATGGCCAAGGTGCTGGCTTTTTCCGCGGCGGGGCTGCGGATGGGCGTGGAGCGGGTGGAGCGGGCCAGCCTGGAGTTGACCGCCGTGATTGAGCCGGCGGCGCGGCTTGGGGCAAGTGACGCGGAGCCGGAGCGGCTGGAGATGTATCGCTTTGGCGTGGAGACGATGGAAGAGAACCAGATCCGGGTGCTGACCACGTCGGACCTGGGTCGGGTGGCGGAGACGGCGCGGCGGGAATTGCAGGTGTGAGGGCGAGCCGAAGGCTCGCCAGCTATCAGCTGACAGCTTTCAGCTAACAGTTTCTCGTGCATCATTAATTCACTGGAGAGAAATATTTTGCGAGATTTTGCAGATAGTTTCTAGTGTTTGTTGTAGAGTGGGTTTTGTGAGTGAGATTCATGTATCTGGGGGCTGAGAACTTCCAGCCTTCAGGTTATTGATCGAACGGATAACTGTTAGCTGAAAGCTGATAGCTGATAGCTGTCAGTTGGAATAGGCATGGCCCTTTCGGGGGTTGTGCCTTTTTTGTTTTTGGGCGGCGAAGAAGGAAGGTGCGCGTGAAGGTTGGAGAGCAGTTGCGAGAGATCTGGCGGCAAGCGACGGGGAGCGGGCGGAACGCGGAGATGGAAGCGGGCGCGGCAGATGCGGAGGCGGAGCGCAAAACGCTGGCGCTGCCGTCGATCCTGAGCCCTGTGCAGTTTCCGGGGCAGCATCTGCCCAAACCGACACCAATGAATCTGCGCAGGTTTGCGGAGACCCCGGTAGTCCGGCGGGCGATCAACGTCATCAAGGATCGCATTGCGGCCATGGATTGGCAGGTGCGGGTGCGGCGCGGCGTGAAGCCGGTGGATCTGGCCTTTGCGGAGCGTAAGTTACGCGCGTTGCGCCGGACGCTGGAGGAGCCGAATGTCTCGGACAGCTTCCGGACGTTGATGGAACAGGTGATCGAGGATGTGCTGACGGGCGGTTACGGGGCCATCGAGATGGAGCCTACCGGCGATGGAGAGCGTCCGGCGATGCTGTGGGCGGTGGACGGGGCTTCGATTCGCATCAATCCAAGATGGGACGGGCAGCCGGAGACGCCGCGCTATGCGCAGGCGCTGCTGGGGCAACTGGAGTCGAGCGCCATTGAATTACGCGACGATCAGCTGATGTATGTGCGCATGAATCCGCGCAGCTTTACGCCCTTCGGGCTGGGACCGCTGGAAGTGGCCTTCGAGACGGTGAACCAGTTTTTGAGCGCGCACCGCTTTGCGGGCAAGCTGGCGGCCAACTCCGTGGCGCAATATGCGCTGTGGCTGAACGAGGCGACGCCGGCACAGCATGACCGGCTGATCCGCTGGTGGCAGGACGAGATTGAAGGAACCGGGCGGGTGCCGCTGATTTCGACCGAGCAGAAGCCGGAGGTACTTCGCTTTGCTCAGGGCACCGACGCGGATATGCGGCTGGAGTGGCAGGAGTTTCTGATCCGCATGGTGGCCAATGCCTTTGGATTGCCGCCAATGATGCTGGGGCTGGAGAGGGATGTCAACCAGTCGACGGCGTCGGAGATGGCCGATGAGGCCTTCCGCGGCGCGATCTCGCCTTTAGCTTTGCTGCTGGCCGGGCACATTACCCGGGATCTCTTCGACAAGTGCATCGGCTGGCGGGAGTATGAGTTTGTCTTCAACGAACTGGGCGCACGGGACGAGATGACGGAGCTGGCGGTGCAGGTGCAACTCTTGCAGGCTGGGGTTTTGTCAGTGAACGAGGTGCGGGCGATGCGGGGACTGGGGCCTCAAGGACAGGATGGCGCGGCGGTGCAGTTGACAGGCGAAGCGGTAGCAGAACAAGAGAGCTAGTGGATTGGAATACAGCTTACTTCTGCGGACGTAAGACGGTGATTATGATTCCCAACCTATCTGCAAAAAGTGCAGCCAGGACGGGGCCCCCAGGTCACAGGATTGAAGGGCCGAATCAATGGATGAGGAATTGCGAGAGCAGATGGGCGGAGAGCGCATGAGACTGGAAGCGATGGCGGTAAAGATTCCCGCCGTGGATGGACACCCTAACCGGGTACCGTTTGAGGGAGTACTGACGATGGTGAATTCTGCCAGCGACAAGGCGCCGGCGGGGGCACGCGGACACCGTGTGATGCTGACACATGCGGCGGCGGAGAAAGCTCTGCCATCGCTGCTGGGCATGGCGGTGGACTACCGGCCGGGCTGGGACGGACACGATGCGCGGCGCAAGATCGGTCTGCTGACCGATGCGGACCTGGTCGGGGAGCGACTGGTGGTTCGTGGATACATATATGCTCGGGATTTTCCGGAGGTGGCTGGGGCGATCCAGGCGCAGAAGCCGGAATCGATGGGCATGAGTTACGAGCTGGCTGACGCGCGGGTGGAAGATATGCGGGCCGAGGTGTGGAAGCTGACCCGCGTGACTTTTACCGGAGCGGCAATACTGCTGCGGGACAAGGCGGCTTATCGGGGCACCAGCTTCCGCATGGCGAGTTAGCGAACACAGTTCACAGTTGTCAGTTCTCGGTTCTCAGTCGTTCGTTCACAGCAAGCCATCGACCGAGAGCCGTGGAGAAGATGCGTCTCGATAACAGCTAATCGTTATCGATAGCTCTCAACTGACAACCGATCACCGACAACTGACAACTGAAGAAAGGAATGGCATGGAAAACAAAGAGCAAGAGATTGCGGATCGACTGGAGGCCGCAACCACGCAGCTGGAAAGGACACTGGGCTGGCTGGAGGAGCGGCAAGGCGCCCTGAGCGGCGATGTGGAGAGGATCTCGGCGACCGTCGAGCAGAGCCGTCGGGAGGTTGAGCTGGCGGAGAAGCTGGCCGCAGCCGAACAGGAGCTGGCGGGGTTAAAGGCGGCGGCTACGCAAAATGTGCTGAACCCGCTGCGCAGGACTTTGCCCTCGACGACCAGCGAGATGCTGGCCAAGCACGGCATCGGCGAGGGTCCGATAGACGTACGGTCCCTGGACGCGGCGCTTGCCGGGCTGAGCCTGGAACAGCGCATCGCGGTGAAGACGCAGCTGCTTCGGGCGGGGGCGATTGCGTGAAAGCAGCTTCTAGCTATTAGCTTCTAGCTTTTAGCAAAAAGCATGTACGGGAAGGCGTATCAGTTGCGGCTGGAATACGACCCTGGTGGAAAGAAACCAGGACCGAGTCCTGCCGGTAGAGATTCAACCACAGCCGGATTCCGGCAGAACAAGCTGGCAGCTAAGAGCTAGAAGCTAGCAGCTAGAACGGCCCCATGGAGGGGGCGGAAAGAGCCTATGAACGCAACCTTTGCAGACATTCACGCGGCAGCAGATTATATCGGGCCGGGCGCTATCGAAGTTCCGTTGTATCAGACCGAGATTTTCGACATCTGCCGGCGTTCGAGCCCCTTCGGGCAGCGCATCAAGCAAGTTCCGGCGACAGGGCATCCGTCGCGGTTCTTCGAGGAGACGGCGATTCCGAATCCGGGAACGGCCGGTTTTATGAATCCACGCGCCATTGTGCCCGCGACGGTAACACCGACGCGCACCGAATTGAGCGTGCCGTTGAAGGCGATCGTATCGCAGATCAACTACAACCTGTTCGACATCGAGTTGGGCGACCAGCAGAAGCAGTTCGCCTATCTCCAGGCCAAAGACCTGGTGGATACGGTGAGCGGCGTGATGGTGACGCACGACATCGCACTGTGGAACGGCAATGACACCAGCTTGAGTTTGCCGACGACCGTGCAATACATGGGCGTGATCGAACAGATTCAGGCGGCCATCACGGCGGGCAGCACCAACACGGTTTCCATCTCCGGGACGGGATCAATTGTCAACGGCCTGAGGACAGCGGTGGCGACGTTGTGCGCCAGCACCGGCTTCCATGTGCGGCCGACGGCGATTTATGCCAATCCGATGCTGCTGGACCTGATCGACCAGGAGATGAAGGCGGAGTTCAATGTGGTGCTGAATACCGGTCCAATCACCGGCGGCATCACGGTGAAGATGCTTTCTACGCAAGCGGGCGATCTGCCGCTGATTCCGGACTGGAGCATTGGCTATACGGGAACGATCGGCTCCGGCTCGGCTTCGCTGCCGGCTTACATCGTGACCGAGGATCTGATCGAGTATCACTGGCTGGGCGATCCGACGCCACGCGTCTTCCAACTGGGACTGCCGAACTCTTTGACCTATCAATATGTCGCGGTCAAATTTGGCGCTCCGGTTGTCAAGGGCGCGGGCTTTGCGCACTACCAGGTGCTGGTGAACGGCAGGTAACGAGTGAGCAAGTCAGCAGCTCAACGAATTAGCGGCTGATTTACTGTGAGACCGGGTGGGCGGGAGCAGCGAGTGATTACTTCGGCTCGCCCGGCAGCACGAACAGAGGGAAGGGTGGGTTATGGCATATCTGCAGCCAGCGGATTATCAGAATTACGGCTTGCCGGCAGGGACGACGGCGGATTGGATTACGGCGGCTACGGCATTGATCAACAGCTACTGCAGGCGGCCGGACCTGAATGTGATTCAGTACACGGAGCGGTTGCGGCTGGTGAGCGGAGCGCAGACGGTGTTGTTGAGCTATCTGCCGCTGGCGCCGTTGGGAGCGGCAGCGACACCGTTGGTGAGCATCGAAGGCCGCTATGCAAGACCGCGGCGGGGAGAGCTTCCGAACGAGCCGTTGATGGAGATTGCGCTGGCGTTTTCATTGCCGGGGCAATGGACGGCAATTGATCCCAGCACGGTGGACTACGACCCGAATACAGGGGAACTCACGCTGCCGTGGAATTTGCTGGGGCTGGCCTTCAACGAAGTTGCGGTGACTTACACGGCGGGGTTGGCGACGATAGGGGACGACGTGAAGACGGCGTGCGCACAGATTGTGCGCAATGCGCAGTCCACGCCGGCGTTGAACGCCAGCAAGAGCAAGATCGACACGATGCAGATGCAGTATTTCTCGAGTTCGCTGGTGGACGAAACAGTGCAGGCGTGGCTGCGTCCTTACATTGCGAACAGGCTGGGGTGAGGGATGAGCGATACAGCGGCGCGCAATCCAGTAGGAGCGCCGCGGATGCTGGCCGATGCCCTGCTGCGAAGCGTGACAGGGATGACGGCCCTTCTGCGGGTGACGGGAGCGAATACAACGAGCAGCCAGTCGGAGGTGGGACTGGTGGCAACGACGTTTGCTGAAGTGGTGATCAGCCCTGTGGTGATGCGCAAGATGCGCCCCACATGGCAGGAGAAGGGCGAATCCAAGTGGGAGCTGCTGGTTTCAGCGACGGGCGTGGAGCAACAAGTGAATGCGCTGGACCTGGAATCAGCACAGGCACTGTTTGCGATGACCCTGACGGTTACGGTGGGGGGACAGGACTACATGATTGAGTCGATCTCCGCCAACGAGGCGTTCAACCAGGTATATATGTACCGGTTGCTAATGCGGGAAGCGCACCAGCAGGCGGTTTAGAAACAGCCGACAGCTTACAGCTGACAGTAGACAGTTCTAAGTTGCCTCCTAACATAGACGAGTTATCGAGGAAAGACTGTCAGCTGCTTGCTGTTAGCTAGAGGGAGTAGTACTCCATGCAAAATGCGAAAGATACGTTTTATATGACGCTGCGCACGCGGCTGGCGGTGGTCAATCCGGAGCGGACGATCCTGTTGCGCGGAGCGGTGCGGCCGGGGATTCTGGCGGAGGAAGCCGAGGCTCCTTTCAGCCAGCTTCCCAACGATGTGTTTATTTTGCGCTGGCTGGGGCTGGGCGTGGATTTTGATCTGGGGTCCACGATGGCGGCGGAGCAGTGCGAGGTGATCTACCAGAGTTGCGGAACGCAAAGCTTCGGCGGGCTGGACCGCGGCCGGTCACTGAGCGAAATGGACGAGGAACTGACAGCGCTGGTGCAACCCTTATACGCGCCCAAGCTCAACTACACGACAACGCCGCCGGCGGCGATGCTGACGAATGTGTTTTGGGATGAGCCAGGATTTGGGCCGATTGTGACGCTGCGGGATCAGTTGAGCCGTTCCGCAAAGTTGATGGTTTACAGCTACCAGGAGCAGGGGGAGTAAATGACGACGAATTGGTATTCGGCTCCCGCACCTGTGGCGCGGAGGGTACGTGGTTATTTTGCGCCGGTGAACCGGACGACGCAGACGCCGGTGATTTTTGATCCGGCGGAGCAGGGTGGTTTCAGCCTGGATGCGCCTCCATCTCCGTGGATCAGCCTGGGATGGATTCAAGAGTTTACGCGCAAGGCGGGGAGCAAGAGCGCCGCGGTGTTGACGGGGATTCCGGCCAGTGCGCTGGAGCAGGTGCGGGAGACGCTGGAGGCTGAGGTGAGTTTGGAATTTCTGAGCTGGACCAAGCTGACCATGGCTCTGGCAACGGGCTCGCAGCATATGAACGTACTGGCTCCGGCAAGCGGGGCGACAGCGGCAGCAGTTGGCGCGCAGGCGGCGACGGCGGTGACGGTGCAGAGTGGATCAACAGCAACATTCGTGGCGCTGGCTTCGGCCGATGCAGCAAAGTTTTCTGCCGGATCGATCATCGCGCTGGACGCGGATTACACGGGACAGACAGGATTTGTGGGCACGCCGGTGTCGGGAGCGTATGTGCGCACGGCGCTGACGGATGTGGATTACATCCGGAGAGTGACCTTCAATGTTGCGTTGGTGTCCGCAGTAGCAACGACAGGCTTGACGCTGGCCACGGCGTTGCCGGGCGGAGCTCCGGTAGCTGGAGCCAAGCTGCAAGCGGTGACGGGTTTTGTAGATCGCGAAGGCGGCAGTTTCTATCAGGAGTGGTCGGCGCTGTTTGTGATGGAAGGCAGTCAAGGGGAACGGATTTTCTTTCATTATCCCCGCTTGCAGACAGCGGCCAGCGCGCAGGAAGCCGCATTGCCGTTGGATAGTAAGCAAAAGGCCGGACTGGCGCGAGTGCTACTGAAGGGAAATTTTCTAGCGCTGCCGGTGACCGATCCATTGGATGGGGAACGGGTGGTTTGTTACCGGAGTTTTTTGCCGGCGGCTAAGGCGCTGGTGTAGTAGAGACAGTGAAACAGTGAATTAGTGAAGGGGTGATTCCCGCCCAAATCAATTCGCGGAGAACGCGAATTGGCGAAGGTGGGGAACGGAATCGGAAATACATGTCCTTCGACTTAGCTACGCTTCGCTTAGGATGACAAACGTTCAACAGGGCAGAGAGACGCGATGAAGATTACGATCAACGGGCAAGACTACACGGCCACGCTCGATGCAGCGCGGCCGTTGACGATTGAGCGCAAACTAAACGAGCCTTCCGTCTGTCAACTTTGGCTGAGCCTGGCGACCAACGGCAGTTTGCCGATGCCTTTGCGCAATCAATCGTTGTCGGTGATGGGCGACGATGGGACTTATTACTTCACGGGTTACATTGCAGTGAGTCCGTTGCCGGAGTATGCGGGTCTGGCGATCGAAGGCCCGCGGTACAGAATTGCGATTCAGGCATTGAGCGACGAGCTGCTGCTGGATCAGTACCTGATGCCTCCGAGCACAGGCACAACGGGCGAAACTGCCGGAGAGCTACTGACAGCATTGGTGACGCACACGGGAGTTACGCAGCTATCGACAGCGGGGCTTTCGCTGAGCGCGGCGGTGAGCAATTTTGTTCCCGATCCGGGCGCGCCTTGGAGCAAGAGCGCAGGGCAGGTGGCCAACATGGCGCGGGCCGCGTATCGAGCGATCAATGGAGCACTGACGATCACTCCTGTGCAGACGACGGTGCATCCGCTGAACGAGACAGACGGCAGCCTGAACCTGGCAACATTGTCATTCGCCGCCAGCGTGAAGCGCGGCCTGGCAAATGACGTGACGGTTTGCGGCGAACATGAGCCGGTGGCTTACGTGACCGAATATTTTCTGGGTGACGGGAGTACAACACAGTTTTACCTGGCACAAGATCCATTCTTTCCCGCGGCCTCTAAGTCCACAATCATCAGCGAACTCTTCAACGAGCCGCAGATCAACCAGAGCGTGTGGGGAGATACGGGCGGAGCCGGCTATCTGACGCTGGGCGCAGGCGGGCTGGTGATGAACGGCGGCAACGGAATCGACGGTGAAACACTGCTGGCCTGGCTTGACTCGGTGGAGATGGGCGGAACTCTGCTACTGGAGGCCGTGGGCGTCACTCTTGCTTCGGGTAGCTCCGGAATACTGGCTGGATTTTTCGTTGGCCGGGATACGCAGGCTGCTTGCATTGCGGGCTTTCAGGTGACGACACAAGGGGGTACAGGGGTCATCACATTGCAGCCGCTAATTAATGGAAGCGCGGTAGGAACGACGTATGTCATCAATCCAACCTACCAATATACATTGCGTGTGCGCGTGCATTGCGCAGAGAACGAGCGGGAGCTGGCGGTTTATCGCTCCTTTGGAGACAGCGGAGCAATTACGGCCGGCGGTCAATTGATTGCGGCTCCGGGCTACATACAGATGGAGATTCAGCAGTATGTCGACGGGGTGGGCGGGATGCCGGTGACGCTGTATGACGGGGCGATCGGCAGCCTACCCACAGCCTGCACGGTGGTGGCGGCGAGCAGTATCAGTTTGATGGGGACGATGCGCGCACTGCATTTGACGAATCTTGGATCGGGATGGGTGGTGAGCACGCCACCGAGCGGAGGCCCCTATACGCGGCGGGTGGGCACGACGGCCGAAGCGGCCGAATGCCATCTGGATCGTACGGGCAAGCTGGTGTTTTACACCGGGTTTGCGCCGGTGTCGGGCGAACAGGTTGCGGTGAGTTACCGCACGGTGGGCAGGGCTGTAGGTCGAGCGGTGAACACCGCCAGCCAAGCTGCGTTGGCAGCGGCGGGAATGCCCGTTGAGGCAGCGTGGATTGGATCGGTAACGAATCCCGCGGCGCGCAGCTCGGCGGATTGCCGCAATGCAGCCTTGGTGATGGAGCAGGCGGCGGCTGGCGTGAGCGCGCTGTGGAGCGGGACGTACAAGGGAATGAGATTCAGCTTCGTTAGTGATGTGTGGCCGGGCGATGCACTGTTGCTAAATGCACCATCGACTAGTTTGAATGCGCAGGTGGTGGTGCGGACGGTGAAGGTGAGCTACAAGGCGAGCTACCCAGATTTGGTGGAGTACTCGATTTCGTTTGCCAATGACTGGGCCGACGATCTGGCGATCAAGACGAGCGCGACGGTGCCCGCGGATGCATGGCTGCCGGCGCCAGTTGCGCCGACGGTGCTGGCGAATCTTAACACGCTCACGGTGACGGCGGTGACGGGAACAACGGTGACGATCAATGCCGGAGTGACGCCGCCCACAGGCGGAGGATTCGAGGTCCGGACGAGGGACTTCGATTTCATGGCGGGCACGGACCCGGCTCTGGTGATGCGATCGACGCTGCCGGCGATGACGATTTCGCGCATCACTGCGAATGACAGATTCTATATTCGGATGTACGACGGAGCGACGCCGCCGAATTACTCGGAGTTTTCAACGGCATTGTTTATCAATCTGCCGCTGTGATGGCAAACGATTTATTGAGGGAACGTGAGCGGATGGAGTTCAGCAGATGTGGATGATGAATGAATTCGAAGCGCAGGTGCTGAGCGACTTGAGCGTTCTGAAGACGCAGATGACCGGCCTGATGGGCGACGGCAACGGCGGACGGGTCGCCGATCTGGAGCGTCGCATGGAGCGGCACGAGCAGAACTGGCAGAGGACCAAGGGATTTCTGGCGGCGGTCAGCGTGATCTTCGCGGTGATTGAAGTGGCAGTGACGGCTATGTTCCGGCATTGACTCGGAGTAAGCAGAAAGCCGATCACTAATGTTAAATCCACACATTATTTTCGGCTGTGCGCTCGCCACCTTGATTGCCGGTATTCCGTACGCCGCGCGGTTCAATGAGTAATAACTTGACTTCGTTTTCCGCGTAAGGCTTGTGCTCGACACCCTTAGGAACGACGAACATCTCTCCGGCTGCAAGGTGAACGGCGCCGTCGCGAAAATCGATTCGCAGATCGCCTTCGATTACGATAAATGCCTCATCCGTGTCCTGATGGTCATGCCAGATGAAGTCGCCTTCGAGCCTGACGACCTTAAACTGATAGTTATTCATCTCGGCTACAACCTTCGGAGCCCATTGCTCTGTAAACAGTCCGAGTTTCTGCCGGAAGTTGACCGCTGTATAACTCATACGACTCTCCCCCAGAATATTTACTCGACGTTTTTTTCCCAGCGCTTGGGACGGCGATTCTGTTGCAGAACTTTTTTGCGCAGGCGGAGAGATTTGGGCGTTACTTCGACCATCTCATCCTCGGCGATAAATTCGATGGCCTGCTCCAGATTGAGATTGCGGTAAGGCACCAGGCGGATGGCCTCATCGGCGCTGGAGGCGCGCATGTTGGTCATATGCTTTTCGCGGACGACGTTGACGTCGAGATCCTTGTCGCGCGAATGCTCGCCGACGATCATTCCCTCGTAGACCTCGACGCCCGCGCCCACAAACAAGATGCCGCGCTCCTGAAGACCGTTGAGCGAGTAGGTGGTGGTGAGTCCCTGGCGATCAGAGACTAGCGCGCCGGTGGGACGCTGAGGAATTTCTCCCTGGTAGGGGATGTAGCCGTCGAAGAGCGCATTCATGACAATCGTCCCGCGGGTCTCGGTGAGCATCTCGCTGCGCAGGCCGATGAGGCCGCGGCTGGGCACGCGAAACTCCATGCGCACGCGGCCCGAGCCGTGATTGTGCATCTTGGTCATCTCGCCCTTGCGCGGGCCGAGCTTCTCGATCACCGTGCCGGTGTAAGGGTCGGGCACGTCGATGGTGAGATGCTCGACCGGCTCCATGCGCGTGCCGTCCACCACCTTGGTAACGATCTCGGGGCGGCCGGCGGAGAGCTCGAAGCCCTCGCGGCGCATCATCTCTATGAGAATCGCGAGTTGCAGCTCGCCGCGGCCCAATACTTTGAAGCTGTCGGGCGAGCCAGTATCTTCTACGCGAATCGAGACGTTTGTCAGCAACTCTTTTTCCAAACGCTCGCGCAGGTTGCGGCTGGTGACGTATTGGCCCTCGCGTCCGGCGAAGGGCGAGTTGTTGATGCTGAACTGAATGGCGATGGTGGGCTCGTCGATGACGATGAGCGGCAGCGGCGAGGGGTTTTCAACGCTGGTGATGGTTTCGCCGATGGTGATGCCCTCGACGCCGGCCACGGCCACGATGTCGCCCATGGTGGTTTCGGTGGTCTCGATGCGCTTGAGGCCGCTGAAGGTGAAGAGCTTTGTAATGCGCGTCTTCATCAGCGAGCCGTCGCGCTTGGAGATGGTGACGTCGTCGCCGAAGTGGAGCGTGCCTTGGAAGACGCGGCAGATGGCGATGCGGCCGAAGTAATCGGAATAATCGAGATTGGTGACCAGAATCTGCAAGGTGCCGTCGGCGTCGCCTGTGGCTGGCGGAATGGTGGAGACGATGGACTCGAAGAGCGGCTGCAGGTTGACGCCGGGAATGGCCGGATCGAGGGTCGCCGTGCCCGCCTTGGCCACCGCATAGAGCACGGGAAAATCCAGTTGCGTTTCGTCGGCGTCGAGGTCGATGAAGAGATCGTAGATCTCGTTCAGTACTTCCTGGGGGCGCGCGTCGGGGCGGTCTATTTTGTTGATCACGACGATGGGTTTGAGCTTGGCTTCGAGAGCCTTGGCCAGCACGTAGCGCGTTTGAGGCAGCGGCCCCTCGGCGGCGTCTACGAGAAGCATCACGCCATCGACCATTTTGAGAGCGCGCTCGACTTCGCCGCCAAAATCAGCGTGGCCGGGCGTGTCGACGATGTTGATCTTGCCGCCCTCGAAGACGATGGCAGTGTTTTTGGCCAGGATGGTGATGCCCCGCTCCCGCTCCAATTCGTTGGAGTCCATGACACGCTCGGCCACCTGCTCATTAGCGCGGAATGTGCCGGATTGGCGCAGCATGGCGTCCACGAGAGTGGTCTTGCCGTGGTCAACATGGGCAATGATGGCGATATTACGTATCGTCTGGGTCACAGGGAGTTTTCCTTCTTCTGGTTTGGCCGATGGGCTATGGGTTGGGGGACAATACAGTGATCAGGGATCAGAAAGCCCGTTTGGCGCTCTCAGCACCGCGACAATCGCAGCACAGTGCGGCAACTTCTATTCTATCAGCAATGAGGAAAACAGGGTTTTGGCGGAGGGCGCAGCGTCTCGCGATACACTGGTTTCGCTTGCTGATGAGCCGCAGAAACCAATCCCGCAAAGCAAAGCCGCGTACATTCAGGACGAACTCGGGCCGTTTGATGGTGGCGTGTGTGGTGGTGTTTGCGGTTTTACTGCTGCTGTTGCGGATGTGGGTGTTTGTGCACGGGCACGGGCGGCGGTGAGGACTGGCCGTCCAGGCGGGCGGCGCTTGCGCGCCATCATGTTCCTGGTCTCTCAGGTTTTAAGAGTGAGATGCTTCGGCGGCCTTGCGAACAGCCTCCGCGTCAGCGATGTCCTGGGGCCTCCCGGCGGCCAACTTCGACGCGATGAGGTCGGGAGCGGAGATGAAAAACGCTTTGAGGCCGCTTGACGGATCGATTACGCCTTCAACGCGTCTATCCCAGGCCGCTTCAAAATCGACGCCCGGAATATCGGGAAGAATATCGAAGCCGTGCGGATCGTGTCCGAAACGAAAAAAACTGCCACGCTCGGCGAAGTCTTCCGGCTGAATGCCCTGGAGCGGAGCGCCAAAAGAGGCGAGAGCGGCGTACGTCGCTTGCGCGTTCGCGGGATCGGCTTTGATGAAAAGGTCGATGTCTTTCGTAAAGCGGGGCTGCGCGTGATAAATGACCGCGTATGCCCCTACAACGAGGTATCTAACGCCATGGGCATGAAAGGCGGACAAAAGGTCTTTGTAATCTTGGTACATCCGGCTTGATCTCCCAACCTTTAATCGCGTAGGCGGTCTGAATCATCTCTTCAACCGCGTCCATCCGCTCATGCACGGGCCGACTCTGCCAATAGCGATACTCGTCAGCCTTCATCTCGTCGAAGCTCGTGTACTTGCACAGGGTCGTTTCCATATCTCTATTTTAACGCTTGGCGAGATGGTCTGTGGAAATCCAGGTCCGAGAATCTGGACCTGGACCACCCAATCATTTTGGAGTGGTCAGACTTAAGCCATACGCCCGGCAGCTACCAGAATTGGCTCAATCCAAATAATTTTGCGTAGCAACTGCCCTGACCCATATGGCTGCGAGCGAAAATGTCCACGACGCCAGTGCATACGAGGCGAAATGCCCGATTGTCCTTTAACATCGCTATGAACGGCTACACGATAGGATTTCCCTATGACATTTGGTGTCCATGATTCAGATCCACTTTTCACACGCTTTCCGGAATACGTTCCTTTTGAAAGCAAATCCGGGCGAGTAAGCATGGCGAGCAAAACACCCATGCTCAAACTAATTGCTGACTGTAGTATTCCTTTGTCTGTCTCATTGAGAACTTTAATATCTGATCTAAATGTTTCAATGTCCGTGGTCAATAGGTCGTTGAGGTGAAGCAGTGGTGCTGAACTGGCAGTGACATTGTGCGACAAACATTCAAGAGAGCCACCGAGAATAGTTCTAAAGAATAGCCTGTCCTCAGGAACCTGGAAAACAAGTTCATGAAAGAAAGGATGCTTATAGGTTTTCCCAGTTCTCATCCTGCAGTACCAGAGATAGCCACATTCCCCACCTGTAGTATGTATAAGAGTCCCCTTGGGAAATACGAATGCTGCAGATTCGAAAGGCAGATGCATATGCTGCCAATCGAGCGGTTCGGGAGGGTGCGTTTGAATAATTGCCTCAACAAGCTGCGGTGCAACGTAGTAAACCGGAACATTTCTCGCTACGATATCAGAACCGGCAATCACTGCTAGCATGTCGTATGGAGCAAGCTTATCAATATCTATCCCAACTTCCCTCAATGCATAAAAGAGAGCCACACAAAGATCGACGGATACATCTTTAGCTGAGTTGTACCTTCCAACATCTTTATATATTCGAGGGTACAAGAGCTTCCATTCCTCAGGGTTCTCTTCGATGAAAGCATTAATGGAATTCCTAACATTATCGAACATTGGTATCTCCGCAGAGTGTTATGTGCCTTACACCTCTAATGCATAATGAGTTAATTTCTTTGGCGGATTGACAAGAAGAGTGGATAGCATACTACCCGCCGCAATTTTCATGGGCCTCGTAAAAACTGTAAAGTTTCACAAGAAAATCCACTAAAGGGGAGCCACAAAGATCATAATGTAAAGTTGCTCCGCATATTTTACAACGAGCCCGATTTGGTTCTGCGATCAGGAATTCCTGCTTCTCTTGTTGTTTCGGCCTCGTCTTCAATCCCATCACTATACCTCCTCTTCCTATTGGCCAATTCCATATGCTACAGGTCTCGATTCCGAGACCCGCGCGTTTAGCTGGAGGCGGAAGTCGCTGCCCCTTTGCGCGGCTTGACTGCTTCTTTGGCTTCGGCGGGGCCTGCGGCGGGGACTTCGGGGATCTCGGCCTTGATGGCGCCGATGTTCAGCTTCTTGCGCAGTTCGGCGTCGAGCTTGGCGAAGACTTCCTTGTTATCGCGGAGATAGGCGCGGGTGTTTTCGCGGCCCTGGCCTATGCGCTCGCCGGCGTAGGCGTACCATGCGCCGGATTTCTCGACGATGTTGTTGGCCACGGCCAGGTCGAGCACGTCGCCCTCGCGGCTGATGCCCTCGCCGTATAGGATGTCGAACTCCGCCTCGCGGAAGGGCGCGGCCACCTTGTTCTTGACGATCTTGACCTTGGTGCGGTTGCCGGTGACGGCTTCTCCGTCCTTGATGGCGGCGATGCGGCGGATGTCCACGCGGACCGAGGAATAAAACTTGAGCGCGCGGCCGCCGGTGGTGGTTTCGGGGTTGCCGAACATGACGCCGATCTTTTCGAGAATCTGATTGATGAAGATGAGAGCGGTGCGGGATTTGGAGACGGTTCCTGTGAGCTTGCGCAGGGCCTGGGACATGAGACGGGCCTGAAGGCCCATGTGGGAATCGCCCATCTCGCCGTCGAGCTCGGCCTTGGGGACCAGGGCGGCGACGGAATCTACGACCAGCACGTCAATGGCGCCGGAGCGAACGAGGGCTTCGGTGATTTCCAGAGCCTGCTCGCCGGAGTCGGGCTGCGAGACGAGCAGGTTGTCGATGTCCACGCCCAGCTTTTTGGCGTATGCGGGGTCGAGGGCGTGCTCGGCGTCGACAAAGGCGGCCAGACCGCCCATCTTTTGCGCTTCGGCGATGATCTGCAAACAGATGGTGGTCTTGCCCGAGGATTCGGGGCCAAAGACCTCGCTGACACGGCCGCGGGGGATGCCGCCCACGCCCAGAGCCGCGTCAAAGCTGATGGAGCCGGTGGAGATCACGGCAATGGGGACGAGAGCTTCTTTGGAGCCGAGCCGGACAATCGACCCTTTTCCAAACTGTTTTTCGATCTGCGCGAGTGCAAGTTCTACGGCTTTGCTGCGGTCATCGGCGATTGCCATGGGGAGTTCCTCCAGAATTCCTTGCCTGCTCCCCTTCGGGAAGGGTGAGATAAATCCAAGGCAGAGAATACATTTCGAAGGGATTGTAGCAGGGTGGGACAGACATAGTCAGTATAAAATAGCGAATAAACGGAGAATATTTTTCAGCTGCCAGTCAATCCGCTGCGCTACCGGGAGCTGTCTGGGGCGAAGGAGCCTCATTCATCGAAGAGGTTCAGCCAGCCACTATGCGCATGGATGTAACGGAACAAGCATGATAAGAGGATCAAACGGTGTAGGCGCCTATGCGAATTTCGCGGCTTGTCAGCGCGTCGCAAGCGCGGTCAAGCTTCTCGTATTCGGCATCGTGGTCCTTGCGAAAGGCGCGGAAGGCCTCTTCGCTGGCCCAGCGGTCGATGGTGAGGTAGTTGCCTGGGATGTAGGCGTCGCGCAGCAGTTCCGTGCCGCGGTACTCGGGCGAGGCGCCAAAGAGTTGGGCCCATGCGCCCTGGGGCGAATAGGCGGCCTCGAAGGCGGCAATCTTATCCTCGGCAATCTCGAACTGCCAAACAACGACGAACATACGCGTATCCGATCTTGACTTTATGGTAGCGCAGAGGGAGCGGGTTGGCTAAGGCGGGTATGAAAATGACGACCCCGAATAAGGTACAGGTCAGGGCGCAGGGGAGATGGTTGCGTTCAAACCGGGGGTGCGGGGCCGTGCGAAAAGGATGTTTTACGAGGAAAATCGCTTAATGGGGCAGTGTTCTTGGGAGAAAAAAGGGGAACTTACTCAGTAATCATGATGTGTAGACTTGCACAATTATTGGGCCAGTAGTCTGTAAATAGATGATTCTAATAGCTATATATGACAAGTAATGACAGGATTACACTAATGGACTGAATTTGGAGACCGTCGGCTATATTTTTTTAACATTTCGCAAGCTGTGTGCTGTTGTTTTGTCGCTCCGCTGGTGTACCATGTTTTCCATAGGGAGCGTGTCGCTTTTTTTTAATGCTCCATCGATATATGGCTTTGTAGGGCCATCTGCCAGGATAAGGCAAGCAAGATAGCTGTCTGCAAATGTAAATTTGGAGGGACTATGAAGAAGATATGGTTTGCTGGACTGGCAGTGGCCACGATGCTTGCGATTACGCCGGCAGCAATGGCATTCGACACGACGTATTACATCTACCTCAGCGCCAGTGGTGATTCAACTCAAGGTATTAGCCCTTTCTATGGAACAGGCACGATCACGGTCGCACCGATCTCCAGTGACCCTGGTGCGTTTAATATTACAGGTGCGAATCTATTGATTAACGGATATTCGGCAAGCCTTACTCCATTCATTGGTCCACCTGCTGGAGTCGGAAATCCATCCCCTGGAAATGTGTCCAATTTCTATGTCAATCGTCAAAATGCCATAGAGGGTGGCTGCCAAGGCTTTTCTGATGATTTCTGCATCCCGTTCGACAATATACTTACGAACGTCGCGCCTGGACAAACGCCGGGAATAGATCCTAATGGGATTCTCTTACAGTTCAAAGAGGGCAGCACTCTTGTAGAGTTATCGATCTGGCTGGATAATTCCGGCCTTTCCAACGACCCATATAACGGCGACTATCTTTGGAATGAGTTTGTGGGCGGGTACAGCAGCGGAAATTACAATAAAGGAACTGGTCAGCCAAATTGGGTTGTTCCCCTAACTACAGACGACGGTGAAGGCGGCCTCCCCGTTGAATTGGGCATCGGCCCTGAACCTTCCTCATTGCTGCTGCTGGGCACCGGTCTGATGAGCATGGCAGGCTTAATTTTCTGGAAGTCCCGGCCGAGCCTGGTTAAGGTGAAGTAGTTTTTTCAGAGTTCAGATCAAGACAGAGGGCGCGCTGAGCGCCCTCCTTTTTTGTGCTTGCGGCTCGATTCTGCCCTACATGTCCTCTGAAGCAAGGCAGAGACAGACGGGTTTCGATCTTCCCTAAATTCGCTTTAGATTGGCAAATTTTTCCATCAGCTTTTTCACGCCATGGCTGTTGAAGAGGATGGTGAGTTTGGCGCTCTCGCCGTCGCCTTCACGCAGCAGGATGGTGCCTTCGCCGTACTTGGTGTGGCGGACGTGCTGACCCTTTTTCAGATTGAGTGCGCCGCTTGCTACGGGAATATCCATGGCCGGGGCTGTCGCAGCCGGGCGGGGAAGCGCACCAGGCTTGCCGTGGCCGGCTTTGCCGCCAAAGAAACGGGCGATGTTGTCAATGGATTGCGGCTGTCCTTCCGGCGCTTCCGCGCTTTTAACTTTTGGATGAGCTTCGAGACTGGTTGAAGGTGTTCTGGGAGTCATCCAGGAAGCGACAAAAGGCTTGGAGGAAGAGTACTTCGAAGTCATTCCGTTCGCTTTGCTCCTGCCAGGCATGAAACCTGTGGCGGGCGAGCGCGGAGATTCCTGGTTTTCGTCTTCATAGTTGTAGTGCCGATCAGTGAAGTCGCCGGCGTGGCCGGAGTTGCGGCTATAACTTTTGGGATATCCAGGTGTGGCCCAGGCTGATTGAGCGGGAGTCCGGCTGCCGAGATTCTCAATCAGTCGAAGGGGAACTTCTTCAAGGAAGTGGGAGGGGATGCTCATCTCCGGGGCATCACTGCCGAAGCGTCGGCGGTAATGTGCGCGGGTGAGAATGAGCGAGCTCATGGCGCGGGTCATGCCGACGTAACAGAGGCGGCGCTCCTCTTCGAGTTCGTCGGGATTATTGAGGGTGCGGGAGTGAGGGAAAAGGCCCTCTTCGAGGCCGGCGAGAAAGACCAGCGGAAACTCCAGGCCCTTGGCGGCGTGCAGTGTCATGAGGGTGACGCGAGCGTCGGGATCGAACTGGTCGGTGTCAGAGGCCAGAGCGGCGTGGTCAAGGAAGTCAGCCAGGGTCTCGCCACGGACCTCGGCGTCGTGGGCGGCGTTGGCCAGTTCCTTGAGGTTTTCAATGCGGCTGAAGGCCTCCGGCGAGCCTTCGGTTTCCAGTGCTTTGATGTAGCCGGTGCGGTCGAGGAGAAAACGGATCAGCTCGGGTAGCGTGGCGGCGTCGCCTGGTTTTCTAAATGCACGGTCATTCTTGTCCGTCGTGGCTTCTTCGTTGTCCGGCTCTACATCTCGATCGGGTTGAGCTGGAATTCCAGTCTCCCGGCGCTTCGGCTGGGCGGCGAAGGGCGACAAGTTGGTGGCATCGATCTGGGAAATGCCTTTGCCTTCCTCGCTGGCCGTATCTGTCGTGGACGCGCCGAACTCGAAGCCGGTATCGGCGTCATCTGTCTCTGTTGCGGCCACATCGACGGAGAGCTTGCCGGCGAAGTCGGGGTCCATCATGGCCTGAGCGTCGAGAATGAGTTGGCGGAAGGATTCGATGGCCATCAGCGCGCGGGTGGGGATGAGGCGGTTGGAGATGACGGCGGAAAGTGCGTCCCAGGTGGACTGAGCGGTTTCCAGAGCCAGCCGTTCCATGGTTTCGAGGGAGGTTTTGCCGATGCCCCGGGCTGGCGTATTGATGACTCGCTGCAGCGCCATCGAATCATGGGGGTTGCGAATAAGGCGCAAGTAGCCAAGCAGGTCCTTGATCTCGGCGCGTTCGTAGAAGCTGAAGCCGCCGACCATGGTGTAGGAGATGTTGTAGCGGCGCAGCGCCTCCTCAAAGAGGCGGGATTGAGCGTTGGTGCGGTAGAGGACGGCAGCCCTTCCGGGCTCTTGTGTTTCGGACGAGTTTGTCTGCCGGAGAAAGGCCTGAATGCGGTCGGCGACAAAGAGGGCTTCGTTTTCGCCGTCAGGGGCCTCGTAGTAGCCGATCAGTGAGCCGCCCTGGCGATCGGTCCAGAGCTTTTTGCCCTTGCGCTGGAGGTTGTTGGCAACCACAGCGCCGGCGGCTTCCAGAATATTCTGCGTGGAGCGATAGTTCTGCTCCAGGCGGACAATGCGGGCGTTGGGGAAATCCCTTTCAAACTCCAGAATGTTGCGAATGTCTGCGCCGCGCCAGGAGTAGATGCTTTGGTCCTCGTCGCCGACGGCGCAGACGTTCTTGCGCTCGCCAGCCATCAGCTTCATCAACTCGTACTGTGGGCGGTTAGTGTCCTGGTACTCGTCGATCAATAAATATCTGTATCTGCGCTGGTAGCGCTCGCGGGCTTCCGAGGAGACTTTGAGCAGGCGCACGGCTTCCAGCAGCAGGTCGTCGAAGTCAAGAGCATTACACTTGCGCAGCTCGGCTTGGTAGCTCTGAAAGATGTGGGCGATGCGCTCGCCGTTGGGGTCTTTGGAGGAGAGATAAACCTCCTGGGGATCGAGCATATGGTTCTTCGCCCAGGAAATTTTGCCGAGTACCGCGCGCGGGGTGAGCTGCTTGGTGTCCAGGCCCATGCGCTTCATAATCTGCTTGACGACAGCCTGCTGGTCGTTCTCGTCGTAAATCGCAAAGGTGCGGGTTAGACCAACGCCGTTGACCTTCAGGGCCTCGATGTCGCGGCGCAAAATGCGTACGCAGAAAGAGTGAAAGGTGCAGAGAAGCGGCTTAGCGAGGGACGAGTGGCCGAGCAGCCGGTCGACGCGCTCGCCCATCTCGCTGGCGGCCTTGTTGGTGAAGGTAACGGCCAGAATGGAATCCGGAGCGACGCCCTTCTCGCGGATGAGCCATGCGATGCGGCTGGTGATGACGCGCGTTTTGCCTGAGCCTGCCCCGGCGAGAATCAGCAGCGGGCCATCGGTAGCCTCGACGGCTGCGCGTTGTTCGGGATTCAGGTTGTCGGCAAGAGGCTGCAAAGGGCAAGTCCGGGCGGGAAGGATCCTGGCTCTAGTGTACCGGCTGGGGCGTTGAGTGAGCAGTGCTTTCGCCCAGCAGTGCTCGTCGAGTGCGCCGGTGGTTTCCTGTTATGCGACTGTTGACGAGAAAGTAAATGCCGAGTCGCCGGTAATTCAGACGAATCCGCAGATAAGGGAGCCAGTCAAGCAAGCCACAAGATAAAGGACTGAAGGATCAAATCGCCAATATCAATCTCTGGAGTGACGCACGCAGAGTGCGTGCTTGCCGGTATAGAAACTGAGTTCGTCGTCAAGTGGCAGGACGTTGACAAAGTCGAAGTACCATCCATATCCATCAGGATGCCCGCGATCATCGTATCTCTGATCGCTGCTCCATTCCGCCCCTGTCAACAATAGGTTCCCATTCACGTGAAGAATATCATTGAAAAGGTTATAATCCGTATCGCGTACTCGCGTACGATCATAGGCTTTCATATCGATAAGGCTCTCTAACTCATTGATCGTTGCCAACCTCCAGTCGGAGTATCCTGCCAGACGGTAGTTATTGCAATATTTCGTCGCCATGTACCAGTTCAGATTCTTGCCATTGTCCTTCGCGGCCCACATAAGCCTAGTAGTAGGGTCGACCCAATAGCCGCGCACTTGGGTGTCCTCCGACGAACTTGGGTCATCCATCAAAGTTTGAGCACTGGCAGTCACGGTATTTACCGGTGGAGGAGACAGATTAGCCGCAGAACCTCGCACACACAATGCGTCCTTGCCGATGTGGAAGGAGAGTGGCTCTCTGTATCTTCTCCCATCGTTGAAGTCGAAGCGCCATGCAAAGTCCGGGGCATCATCTCGCAAGCTGCTGCTCCATGGGTCACCCGTCAGAAATATGTTTCCCTTGACATGTCTGTTCCATGGGGAATACTTCATATTTTTGCTGGAACCGGCCAAGCCGTGAGCGTCTACGCCCTTGTCGTAAATTCCCTGCAATTCATCGATCGTTGCCAGCCTCCAATCGGAGTATTGGGCTAATCGCAAGCCACGGCAGTACTTCGTCGCCTGGCGCCAGTTCACCTCTTTGTTGTTGTCTTTCCCGGCCCACATGAGTTTGGTAGAGGGATCGACCCAATACCCGCGCACCCGGGTTTCCTGCTCGGAATTCTTGTCCGGGCTTGAGGCTTTTGAGCTGGCAACCATGGAGCGAGTAAAAAACATGGTCAGAACAGTCAGGCAAATTATCATGTGTTGTTTGACACTCATACGGCTGATCGTATGCCGTAACTGATTGTCGCGTGGCCCATTTGTGACACTTTCAAAACTGACACAATAGCTCGAATTCTGCTCCGGGCGGATCATTGCCAACTAGGAGATTACCGTTCGGTAAACACCATAAAGATAGCCGGTCAGACTATAGGGGATCCCGATCCCTCTCACGATCTGTATCGTGGGGCAGGTTATTGTACAAATTGACTATTTTGGACAAATTGTACATTTTCTGCTATTCTGTTCCTATGCCGACCGTCTCCGCAACCCACGCCAAACAGAACTTCGCCGCCATACTCGACCAGTCTCAACGAGAGCCGGTGCGCATTCAACGTCACGAGCGGGATGTAGCCGTGCTGATCTCGGCCGAGGAATATGAGCGGATGAACAGGGAACGATGGGCGGAGTTCAATCGTTTATCCGCAATTGCCTCGGAAGAGGCCACGGCTAACGGTTTGACTGAAGAGATTCTGGCAGAGATATTGGCTGAATCATGAGCAGCTTTGGACGGTTGGTGGTGGACACGAATGTTGTCCTCAGCGCGCTTCTCTTCCCAGACTCTGTTCCCGGTCGCGCGCTTTATCTGGCGCAGGGAAATGTGGTACTGGCCTCCAAACTTACGTTGCAGGAACTGAAAGAAATCGCGGACCGAAGCCGTTTTGACCGCTATGTCGAACCAGAGAGGCGACACCGGCTTGTTGCTGAATATATGAGGGCAACCGTGACGATCGATATTCCGTTTCCCATTCGCGCCTGCCGCGATCCGCGCGACGACAAATTCCTCGAAGTCGCCGTGCATGGGCGGGCTGATCTGATCGTGACCGGAGATGCAGACCTGCTGGCGCTGAATCCGTTTCGCGGAATTACGATTCTGACGCCGGCAGAATATCTGGAGCGCTAATAAAATTTGGTGCCGAGCGGTTATCCTGAAGAGACCATGACACATTCTCATCAACCTCTTCGCCGCGTGGCGGTTTTCTGTGGATCGGCAAACGGAACCAATCCCGCATTTGCAGCCGAGGCTCGCGCGCTGGGCGCGGCCATTGCCGCCGCCGGGCTGGGGCTGGTCTATGGCGGAGCCTGCGTGGGGTTGATGGGCGTGGTGGCCGATGCGGCGCTGGCCGGCGGAGCAGAGGTGATTGGCGTATTGCCCGCAGTGCTGACCGGCCGCGAGATTGAGCACACCGGGCTGACCAAGCTGGAACTGGTGCCCTCCATGCACGTGCGCAAGGCGCGCCAGGTGGAGTTGGCCGACGCGTTTTTGGTGTTGCCTGGTGGTTACGGCACCATGGACGAGATGGTGGAGGTGGTGACCTGGGCGCAACTGGGCATGCACACCAAACCCTGCATCCTGATCAACACCGCCGGGTACTGGGACGGGCTGCTGGCCTTTCTCGACACCGCGGTTGCGGCGGGGTTTATAAAGGCGAAGAACCGCGGACTGGTGCGAGTGGCGGCGAATGCGGAACAGGCGGTGCGGATGGTTGCAGAGTGTTAAGCGGATGGAAGCCATGCTTTTCATGAGCCGCGGAAATGATTCACGGTTTGCAGAAAATTACCCTCACACGGCGCACAATCAAAGCATGAACAAACTCCAGAGCCGCCGGTCCAAGTTGCCTACCTATTGCCCGGTCCGTACCCCACTGAGGTGTACCCCCCACCCCCCTAAAAAATAAATAAAGTTGTTGAAACCTTGCAGATAATTATGAACCTGTCTGAAATCAACAACTTCCCAGATCAACCCTGATAAAAATGCAGAAATCGCCATTGCAGATTATTTATATCATTTCTATAATCAACAGCTTACGAAGAAAGTCTCCCCAAAAAACACAACAATGCCTTTGCAGATTATTACGCATTTGAGTTTCTGAATGGCTGCGCAGGAATGTTAGACGCTCAACTTCTAAGTTCTCTGCAACCGTTTCGTATACTCAACCTAGTCCTATGTCGACTCATCTAGACAAAATTCTGGCAATGACGCGAGCCACTGTGGCAACAGCCAGGGAGCATGTTTCCATTGCGGAATTGGAACGGCTTGCCGCTCAGTATCAGCCGCGCGGATGGGCTGCTGCTCTGCGCCAGAAGGCTGCTAATGGGCCTGCGGTGATTGCTGAGATCAAGAAAGCCTCGCCATCGAAAGGGTTGATTCGCACGGATTTCGATGTGGAGTGGCTTGCTCAGCGCTACTTTGCGGGCGGAGCGGCGGCGCTATCCGTATTGACTGACGAACCGTTCTTCCAAGGCAGCCTGCGAAATCTGGAGTTAGCTTCGGCGGCGGTTCAGTTACCCTGCCTGCGCAAGGACTTCACGGTGGACCAGTACCAGATTGTTGAGGCTCGCGCGCACCATGGGGACGCAATCCTGTTGATTGTTGCTGCGCTCAGCGACGGCGAACTACAGCGCTTTGCCCAGACGGCGCACTCGCTTTCACTGGATGTGCTGGTTGAGGTACACACGGCCAAGGAGCTGGATCGCGTGCTTAATGCGCTGGGCGAGACCGGAGCTGATGCCATTGGAGTGAACAACCGAGACCTGAAAACATTTGAGGTGCGTCTCGAGACCTCGCTCGAATTAGTGGATAAGATTCCGTCCGCTTTAGTGCGCGTAGCCGAAAGCGGCATCTCGACAAAAGAAGATCTGGCGCAATTGCGAGCAGCGGGCTTCGATGCATTTCTAATCGGCGAGAGCCTGATGCGGCAGGCCGATCCTGGCGCGGTGCTGGCGGCGTTGCTGGCTGGTGTAACTTCATGAGTATTTGGATTAAAATTTGCGCCAACACTTCATTGGAAGATGCGCTCGCGGCTGCTGAAGCAGGGGCAGATGCTGTAGGGTTTGTCTTTGCGCCCAGCCCGCGGCAGGTGTCAGCGGAACAGGTGGCGGCCATCGTTCCGCATCTGCCGTCAACCGTCGAGAAGATAGGCGTCTTTGTGGATGCGACACTGGAAGAGATTGTCTCCATGGTTCAAGCCTGCGGGTTGACTGGCGTGCAACTGCACTTCGACGTGGATACCGAACTTCCGGCCAGGCTACGCGAGTGCCTGGGGCCGGATGTGCGCATCCTGCGCGTGATCCACTTTGACGCGGATAGTGCCGCACAGTGCACAGCCCAGATGGCTGAGTACAGCCGGAATCCGCACGTGGACGCTGTGCTTGTAGACACGAGGACGACAACGGCTGCCGGAGGCACCGGCATAACCTTTGACTGGATAGCCGCACGCAAGACCCTCTTTCAAAACGCGGAGGCGCGGAAGCGCTTGGTAGCAGCGGGCGGGTTAAATCCAGCTAACGTGGCTGAAGCCATTGCAACGCTGCGTCCCTGGGGCGTGGATGTAGCTTCCGGCGTAGAATCCGCACCGGGCCGCAAGGATACAGCCAAGGTGCGGGAGTTTGTGGCCTGCGCGCGAACTAAAGATCGTGAGATGGAGTAACCGAAATGCGCGGGAAAAGAAGGCCAAGTGTCGTTTGCACCCTCAGTTCCAACGCCGAACTTTATCATATTGCGAAGACCGTAACGGGATTGTGCCTATTGGAGTCACAAGATCGCATCGACCTCACATTGCGGCATTCATCGGCAATCGGAGAACACGCGATAGTTCTTGAATGGGCTGGAAAGACGGCCGGAATCGATCTTTCGGACCATAGCGACCGGCTGATGCCGGAACTCTCCGATTGCGATCTATATTTCAAGCGATGCGTTAGTGCGGACGACGTGAAGCTGGGTGGCCGCATCCGGCCGTTTGGCTTGAACTACAGTTGCCGATCAACCAGAGCGGCTATACGGCTCCTCAGTCTCTTTGGCCCGATCAATGTGTTCCGCAGCCGCAGCGCATGGAAAACGCTTCTACATGTTCCTTTATTCACAGAGTACGAACGCAAACCAACGCAGGCGGCATCGCCCACGATTCTCTATCAGGCCAGGATCTGGGACCCGGTGGATTGTCCGGGTGACGAGCAGGTGAACGAAGAAAGGGTAGGGCTGCTTCTGGCGCTGCGAAGCGAGTTCAAGGAGCGACTAGCCGGAGGGTTGGCGCCAACTCCTTATGCCATGCAACATTATCCGGAATTGTTGACAGAATATCCCACCTGGCCGTCACGGTATGTTCGCTGGGCGCGGGAACATCTGATTTCCATCGGCTTCAGAGGTCTCTTTGGGTCGCTTGGATTCAAGATCGCGGAGGCCTTTGCCGCATCGCAATGTTTGGTTTTTGAACCAACTAAGGCATATCTGTCCACGGATGCACCTCTCGCCGTGTTTCGCACCACAGAAGAATGTGTCAGAATCTGCGATCACTATCTTTCACATCCTGGCGAGGCTAACGAGCTGCAAAATCAAGCATGGGAATACTATCGCAATGAGGTGGAACCGGGTGCGCACATGGCGAAGCTATTAGGGTTGGTCCAATAGACTGGCCGCTGGTGTGGCCGTCTCAGCGACTCGCGGCATCGACGGCGGCATCGATGGCATCGAAGACCTCGGGGTCTTTAGCCAAATCGAACTTTCTGGCAAAATGCGCTCCTGATGCGAGGATGCGGGGGATGTCTTCGACTCCCAAGGTCTTCGGATGGTGCCCGCTCAGGCTCCAGTCAATATATCGCAAATTGTCATTGACGATCTTTAAGTCCGGCTGATTACACAGGATGGTGTGCGGCAGGCTCTCATCTGGAATAAATCTTCTGGAGAAGTGGGTAAAAAGCGCTCGATTTTCTGCACTGTCCGCCAATAGCCGCTCAGCGGCCTTACGATTACATGTAAACCATGTCGCTCCTCCATAACATTTCAGAGTATTCGAAAATGGAATGAATGGAGCGATAAGCGACTTCGACCGGATGATTCCTACTGGAATCTTGACCGGCTTTCGCTTCGTCCATGAATACCATGGCAGCCAGAGCCGTATCGCGACATAGCGGTTATATGCAAGGGGCACCCAAGCGGCGCTCTTGAATGCATGCGGCTCGTACTGAACATTCGGATCGGGAGTCCAGGGATACTCCACCAGCCGGTGGTCGAGGTAGGCATCAAAACCACCACTGGCGAGCTGGTCAAGCGCAACACTGGAAGGCCGTACTGGATAGTCTGTACCGCTCAGAATATCAAACCATTGGGGGCTGTCCGCGCGCTGATACATGATGCGCATGGCGGCGAGATACGCATGAACAAATGATATCCCTCCCCATTTGGTTTCAATTTGCGGTCGAACGAAGGTAACTTCTTTGGGAAAATCGAATCCTTCCAGGGAGCATTTAGTGAAGTCATGATGGCAGACGATAGGCGGGTTATCGTACAGGTTGATCAGCCGTTGAACGAGCCTAAGGAGTTGTGCTGGCTTATCATGCGATGTAATTACGAAGCCTACAGTAGTGCTCATCAGCAAACTCCTCCTCCTATCATGCTCGTATAAGAGTTTCGCATACACGCGAGCAGGTTGCATAGCCGTAACATTTTCGACCGCGGCGCTGCATAACTCAAGTCGCGTCGCGTTATCGGATTTTCGACGAATCTATCGTAAGACATGAACATTACGACATTTTTACATCTGTGCATTCAAAACAAATGCATTAGAATGCCAGCGGATGCACGAACCGACTTCTTGAACGCGTGAACGGACTCGAGTTGATTATGTCAAGCGAGAAAGTGATAATGTGCCTGAATTATCATTTTGGGTTCGTTGGATTCGGAAAAGGCCGTTTCCGGTTAACTAAAAGAATGGATTACCTGCCCCGGAAGCTAACTACTTTCTAACTTTTATGATTGAAATTAAAAATCTCAGCAGTTTTCCAGCGAGAGAGCGAGCCTCTTTACGCCATATGTCAATTTTATAAGGAACGATTAAAGCGATAAAACGACGTCGAACCCCATGCTTTATGTAGAGGTCGGCAAGAAACGATCCAATTGGAGGATAGTGAAGCGCCACAGAGCCTCTGTGCCGGAATATCTCATTCCACAGATGTACAAAAGATGCCGACCTTGTCTTCTCATATGCAGCGGAGCGGCCAGACTTTGTTACCAGCAAAAGGGCTTCTGAATAATGGATTGGGTAAGCGCACTCTCGCAATCCAGCTTGATCCCACAAACCCATCGTTCTTGCCACAGCAGTGATAAGTTGGGGACCGGTCTGACCCCACGTAAGATCCTTGCCTGCCTCGAGACACTTCTCATAAAGTGCTTTGACGAACGGATGGCCTACGGGAAATTTGATGACTCCGCAGCTTAATAAATCTTCTCTCTCCCGCTCGAGAAAAATATCACCTTCGGGAATCAGCGATGAAAGGCAGACTACATCGGTATCGACCCACCAGCCACCGCGCAGCATAAGAAGCCGATAACGGAATAAATTGGCAAAACTAGATACACTACCTTTTCCAAAACCGCGCTTGTAAAAGAAGACTTCGCTGCGGGGAAGAATCTCATTTGCGTCTAACACCCGTACGCCGACAGGCACGGCAGGCGAGCCATAGCTATAAAGATCGTATTCGTGGCCGTAATCGATGAATGACTTCAAGCACAGCATCTGACAGGGTGGAAGAACATCACCGAACCAGAAAGATTGAAAACGCTCTTTTTTACAATTTTCTGGAACTGGACGCACTTGCTCTCTTTTCATTGCAGCCTCAGCATTCAACGAAATAGTCATTTTGTCTCTCGGCCATGAATCAATATTCCACTAAAAGACTCCGCTTATTCACGCCTCCATTACTGCTACCTGGATGTTAGATGCACAATTGCATGAAAAAGTTTACACAGACACTCGCTTACGGTAGGTTTGCAGAGCCATAACGATTGCAACCTTGTACCTGTTTGGCATAGCGAAGCAGGGAAACGGCCAAAGAACAAAGCTCTTGAGCATAAATGTAAGATACGAATGCGAACCGTCATCTCGCAGCGATTCGGCCGTATCGTAGTAGTTGAATGCGAGAAGTCTTAGCTGCAGAAAAAAGCGGGAAATGCCGGATGTTCCTGTCAGGCAAGAGCTACGATAAATCACAGGACGCTCATAGAAAAAACGCATAGTGTTTGAACTGAGACTTCCGGCTACCTTGCGATATACGACGAGTTGTTCGGTCATGGGAACGAATAGAGCTACCGTGTAGCGGTCAGCGAGCCTCAGCCAAAGATCCCAATCTTCAGTTACACGAAGAGCAGGATTAAATCCACCCACAGCATCAAATGCCGCGCGGCGCAGCGCGACGGTGGTGAGATGAATGACACAACGATAGCGAAGCCTTGGGAACAGCTCCCTGGGCTGTAGCAACTTACCGTCATACTCCGACTTATCATAATTCATCACGCGAAAACCGGCGTAGATGAGTACCGCTTGCTCGTTCTCTAATGCGCAGCGATGTTGCAACTCGAACTTCTGAGGCAGAAACCAGTCGTCTGCGTCGAGAAAGTTCAGCCAGTCGCCAGTGGAGGCCTGGACACCACGATTGCGCGCTACCGCAGCTCCCATGTTCTCCAATAAACGGATCACACGAACTGGCGAGGGGAATGATTCCGCGACCTCCGCGGTGCCATCTGTCGATCCGTCATCAACGACGATGATCTCGTGAGGAGCGTAGGTTTGGCTCAGGCAACTCTCGATAGCCTTGGCAATATACCGCTCTGCATTATAAGCAGGAATAATAACACTTATCTTCATGATCGACTCTTTCACCGTTCTCAATATTCCTTTGTAAACAAAACAGAATGAATTGCGTCAAGGTAATCGTGACCGTGGAGAGTGTCCGGCTCCACATAATTGCCCTCGGCCCATTCGTTCCAGGCCTTCAAGAAAATGATTCGCCGTTGATCGGGGTAACCAGCGACCCGCTCGACCGCCTTTCGCAGGTATTTCACGAACAATTCGGGCGTTTCTCCCTCGTAGACAACACCAGAATATCCAGAGCGCGGTGTATTGTCCCAGTTCGGCAGTATGCAGGGCAGATACCGGTCTCCGGGAGGCATATCCTCGAGCGCATGAGAGACGACATCGACATACTTTATGCGAGTGGGCCGTTTCCATCGCGGGCTTTTGAGGCCGTTGAGCCGGCTGCCGAAATTCAGTTCTCTTAAGCGACGGGCGATATCAAACTTGCCTGTATCCTTGGCGACTGTCTGTAGATAATCCTGCGGTACAAGCGGAGTTACAGCGTCAAACGGGGTAAGAATAGGATTTCTATAACGGTCGATATTGGCGGCATATTTGTCCGTAATTCCGACAAAATAAATGCCCGGATAACCAGCTTTCGCGCCTAGCTCTCGCCAATGCGATATAAATTCTGATGTCGATGGCAGGTCGTGAGGCTTAAAAATCACGAACATTGGCTTCCCCTCGACCTTCAGGTAGCGGGGATCGTCGAAGGCCTTCTGGGCCCACCGGAAATGTGCTTCTTCGTCCGCATAACCGGGATACTCCTGTTTTACTAGTTCCTTATCTGGATTGCCATACCAGATGCCGCTCCATGTTAGATTGGCCCACGCAAGGCAAAAAGGAAAATCGGGCTTGCCGCTGTCACGCACTTCTTCGAATGGACGATCGAGAATGCGGCGTCCATTACCAAACCAATAGTGCCAATAACAAAAAGCCTCCACCCCTGCATTGCGCGCCAGTTCTGCCTGTGCTTCACGCACCTCAGGCACTCGCAAGTCGTAAAAGCCTAAATCGGCGGGCAATTTTGGTTGCCGGTGCCCCGGAAACAGGGGCCTCGCTTTGGCAACATTTGTCCATTCCGTGAAGCCTCGCCCCCACCACAAATCGTTTTCTGGGGTCGGATGAAATTGAGGAAGGTAGAAGGCAATGAGACGTGCCGCGGGTGCGTTCATTGATGTCTTCCTCCAAAAAAACTTAAATCCAATAACGTAGTCAAAATCTTGGACTCAGGTATAAATTACCAGAGACTGGGGAACGTAACAGACTCTTGTAGTCCTGAAGATTAGGGTTTCATCGACCACTTTAAAGTTGGACTGTGGGTCTTGCGACGACAGCAAATTGCTGAAATCTCATATCGTCAAACTTGCCGAGGAAAAAAGCATTTGCCAACCTGTACGCTCTCCACAAAAGTATACTAGCGTTGGGAATTCCCTTGAAGGCATTAATGCCGCAAATGCTTTCCACTGCGAACCCCTCGCGCTCGAACATGTTTATGATGCTCGATCTGGTGAAGAAACGGAAATGAGTACTGTCTAGTACACCGCAATCTCTGTAGTCCCAGCGAGCATGAAACAAAAGCTGCCAAACCACGGGGAAGTTTCGTATGTTGGGAATCGATGCCACAATAACACCATCAGGCGCCAATAGAACTCGAGCATAACGCAATGCCATTTCGGGAGCGAGCATATGTTCCAGCACATCGTTGAAGATAATGCAATCAAATGCTCCTATAGGTAAAGTGATCTCAGGACCGAACATTCCCTCAACGACTCTATCGAGCTTTGCCGCTGCTACGGAAGCAACGGATTTAATTGGTTCGACTCCACAAACCTCGATCTCCCGGGTTTTCTTCAAAGATTCTCCAAACACACCCTCTGCGCATCCGACGTCTAACACACGCCGACAATGAGCTGGGACGAAAGGCAGCATCTCGGGACGCGAGCACTGAAAGTAATCAGACGATTTTGTATCGTAGCCGAGCAACGCTGAATGAGAGGTCATAAAACGATCTCCAAATATGATTAGTTGAGGTTATATCAATCCATCACAGTCGAGTCAGAGCGTTCAAAAGCGAGTCCGCCGGTGAGGCGATTTGCTTGGGCAGCATCTTGACTAGTATGTTGAGGCGGCTATGGTCTTCTGGTTCCAGCACGCGCATCCAGAAGAAGAGCCCGAAGAGAACGATCAGGGAAGCAAATCCGCCGAACAGGATGGCCCATAACTGCGTCACCCATAGCGGCGCCAGTAGACCAGCAATGTAATGCTCGGTCAGCATTGCAATGTAATGCGCTGCCAGCGCTGCCAGCGCGCTGGCGATAACGATCTTTGCTACCTGCAGCCATGGAAGTTTCACTTTGTAGAGATAAATTGCCACGGCCCACATCATAAGGACAGCCGCAGCTTGCGCGGCTCCGTTTCCAATGCATGCGCCGACTGCGCCGTGCGCTGGAATTAGCCACCAAGCCACACCCCAATCGACAACTCCAGCAAGTACCGTTGCCGCTATGACGAAGCTCTGCCGCTCGGAGCACTGGAGGAGGCTCTGCGCTGGCGCGATGAAGGCTTTGAAGATGCACAGCAGCGGAGCCAGCATCACAACCATAGCTGCGTCCTGAAATTTTAGGCCGTAGAGAAGCAGCAATGCCGGGACAGCGAGCGATACCGCTACGAAGTGCAGCGGAATCGTGATCAAAGCAAGATAGCGGAAAGTCGAGGCTGTAATGGCGGGAAGCTTGGCCTTGTCGCGCCCGTACTGAACGAAGATTGTGGCGCCAGCTGCCGTTCCGAAAACGGTCGCGGCCAGCAATAATTGTTCGGCCATGGTAAATGCCAGCGAATAGAACGAAACCTGGCGCTTATCCGCGCAGAGACTCTCGAGCAGAATGATTTCCGACCGGCCCCACACGATCATTGATACCGCCATGGTGGCAACGCTCGGCCAGGCGAAGGCTATCATGCGGTTGCGCAATCCTGGCGGGTGAACATGAGTGATCTCCCAGGCGAGCACACGCTTCATAGTGGGAAAGAAACGCACAACTAGATCTACTATTCGCATGAGGAGCGTCGCCGCGCAGATGCCAACCACGCCCCATCCGAACACTATTGTGGCCCCGATTGCGATGAGGTAGATGAATATTGAAACAACAGAGGCGGGAAGATTGGTTGACAAATCTTCCGTTGCGGTATTGGCCTGCGCCGGGATGGAATTGACCATACCGGGCCAGATGCTGAGTACGAGCAGCGCCGATGCCAGCTTGTAATCTCCGGGGGCATGAACGAGAACCCAGAATAGAAGGCCGACGGTACACAGCGTGGCGAGGCCAGTCTGCAAGAGCAGTGTACGCAAAAAGATGTATCGCGCGGTACCCCGGTCGCCCATGCCGATGAACTCAGCCATGTATTTTCGAGTGGTTGCAGGAATGCCGAACGTACCCAGGCTGCTGACCAGCATGGCAAGATAGTTGACATAGATGATGTAGCTGTTCTTTTCCGGTCCCAGATAGCGATTAATGGCTATCGAGGAGACCAGAAGAACGACGGCGCTGATAATGGTTTCAGTTCCGTACCAGCCGGAGTTCTTAGCTATTGTCTTCGTGTTGGACATAGATTCCCAGCTGTGCTTTGAATGAACACTCGTGCATTTGTTCTGTATCGGCTAACGGCCCTCAGACGCAACCGGCAGCGCGCGGAGCGCTGCCGGCCGGCCTTAGAACATCATTGTTGTCTATCCCAGTCCCTGCAACGCAGCCTTCGCGTCTTTAGCAGACTGCGAATCCGGCGCCAGCGAAATGGCCTTTTTGAGGTGAGTCGTGGCATTAGTTATGTCTCCTAGTTTGGCGTACACCATCCCCAGGTGATACTGGGTTGTAGCGTTGTTAGGAGCGGCCTTGATGGCTTCTTCCAGAAGATCGCGGGCGAAGCCGTAAGATCCCTTGGTGTAGTAGGCCCACGCCAGGGTGTCAGCAGAGTTTGGCGAATCCGGCCATTTCCGGCGCGCCGTCTGCGCCAGTGACAAGGCAACGTCCACGTTGCCTCCATTCATAAGCATTCTGTAGGCAAGATTGTTGGCAGCGATAGGCTGCGTGGGATCAATGGCAAGCGCCTTCTTGTAGTATTCCTCTGCTTTGCTGCCATTTCCGCGCGACTCCTCCATAGTCCCAAGAATGGCATAGGCGCCGGCACTGTTTGGATGAGCCTTCGACCATTGCTCCCAAGCGCCGATGGCGGTTGCCGCCTGGCCGCGCTGCGCCTGAAGCTGTGAGTAGATAGCGACCGCCTCGCCGTCATCGGGATTGATATCCATGGCTTTTTGAGCCGTTGCGGCGGCCTGGTCCAGGTTCTTGTTTTGCATCTGAAGCTGAGCCAGCAGGTCGTAAAAGCTGCTGTTCCTGGGGCTCTTGGCGATTTGCGCGTTGATACGCTCCAGGGCATGAGCAGGCTGTTTTTTGTATAGGTCGTAACTGACCAGCCCGCGCAAAGCGCCAATCGAATCGGGGTCGTACTGTAAAGCCGCCTCCATCTGCGCCGCGCCTTCCGGATAGCGTTTTTGCGAGAAGCGAAGCTCTCCAAGCATGAGATAAGCCCGCGCGCTACGCGGGGCCTTAGCAATTGCGGTCTTCAGGTCATCCTCGGCCTTATCCGGCGTGTTACGGGACAGTTCCACAATCGAGCGCCAGAGATAACCGCCGGGGAAGCCAGGAGCGACGGAAATGGTTTTCTCCGCTACATCGGAGAGCAAATCCATATCGCGACGCTGAGTGGCAATGAGCGCAAGTTCCTCCTGCGCCTCCAAGGAACGCGGATTCAGTTGTGTCGCCTGGCGGAAGCTCTTCTCCGCGAGACCGGTATCTCCCTTGACCAGCGCTGCCTTGCCGAGCCATAACTGAATGTAGTCGTCCTTAGGGGCATTATTGGCCGCATCCTGAAGGGCATTGATCGCCTCCCCCAGCTTGCCGTTGTTGAGCAGTACAATTCCGTTGAGTACGGCGACCTGGGGATCCTTGCTGTTCTTCTTCATCAATTCTGTGATCACGGCCTGGGCGGTCGAATAATCCCTGACCTGAAGAAGAATGCGGACATATCCCTCCTGCACAGATAAGTTTTTAGGATACTTTTTAGCAAGATTGGCAAACTCCGCACGCGCCTTGTCTATTTGTCCAGAGTTGGCGTAGTAGTCCGCCAGCATCCGCACACCCTGCGGATTGTCCGAAAGGTCGTTCGAAGCCTGGCGTAGAGCGTCCTCTGCCTTCGGCTGGTCACCCTGCTTGAGGTAGACCTGGGCCAGGCTTAATCGGGCAGTCAAGTTTTTGGGGTCTGTGGCGATGGCGTTCTTGCATGTTTGTTCGGCCTCCTGCCAGCGGTTGTTCTTTGCATAGAAACCAGCGAGCAGTAGTTTAGCGTTGACCGACTTCGGATCGAGCGCGACGGCCTTCTTTAATTCGTCCTCGACAGAAGCGTCCTGCGCGACATCGCCTACTTCAAGCAAGGCAAGGGTTTCATGAAGCGACGCCTCGTTGGGAGAAAGCTCCAGAGCCTTACGAATCTCTTCGAAAGCCAGCTCCTTCTGTCCACGCCTGGCCGCAATGTGGGAAAGCAGGGCGTGGGCGTCTGCGTTGTCCGGTTGCGCAGCAATGACCGCGTCAGCCTGTGCCTTTGCATCGTCCTGTGCCTTTGCGTCGTCTGGCCTGCTTAAGGCAAAGATCATATTTCCCAGATCGATCCTCGCCTTGTAGTTCGCCGGTTGCAAATCGACGGTCCGCCGGAGCTCGACGGCAGCGGCGCTGAAGGCGTGCAGATGGAGATAAGACTGGGCCAGGGCGTAATGCGCCTCGGCGAAATTTTTGTCGATCTTCAAGGCGTTGAAATACTGAATGACGGCTTCCCTGTCCTTGCCCTGGGCACTATACTTCTGTCCGCTCTCCAGATATTTATGTTTACGCACGTTTGGATCGCGGAAGCACCCTGTCAATAGTGTGAGCGATAGAAAGAGCGCAGTTATCCCAAGAGCCGCGAAACGTGTCCGCGTTCTCCGCCCTCCATAGCAGCCGAATTGAAATGCAATGACTCTGCTTTCCACTTTCTTCCATCCTTTCAGGCTTACTCCCTAATGGCTACAACGTGAAGCCATTAGTCAACAATGTTGCTGTTCCCTGCTTCTTGCAATGCGCTTATTCAGGGATAAATCTTGGCAGCAAGGGCGCAAGCTGCATGGCAAATTTTTCGGCGCGAATTTTTGCGGTCGAAGCGTCTTCGCGAGAAGAGATCGGCGTGATAACCCGGACCAGAGCTCCGTCCGTGCGATTCGTCCGTATGGCATCAACAGCCATGTAAATCTTCGCCATGTATTCATTTGCCACGCTACGCCCGTGTGCCTGATACCAGTAGATTACGAATTGCTTTTCTGCTCCGTTGGCGATAATGTACTCGCCCACCCGATGCGTCTTGCCTTTCACATCGGTCAAATCGGCGGAGGTTGACGATTCGAAGACCCATCCGGCTCCGGGCAGGCAATTCTTGGGAGAATGAATCGTCTGACCAGTTCTCTGTGAAGGGAAATAGGCTATAAACAGCCCAACCGGATCCTGCTGAGCGCCTTTGGTATAGGCGCGCGCCAAGACGTCTCCGGCTCCGAGGACATCGAGCGTTTCCCGGTCGAAGTGCTGGTCGATTCCCACCCATCCTGCAATGTTAAATGGCAACTGCGACAAAGGCTCGCTGGGGGGATTTCGATCAACAGCGGGCCGCATATGCAGGAAAAGCCCGGTTATAGCCAGCAGAAGGACCACTATCCAGAAACGAAGGTTCTTCATATCTGCCGCCTTTTTGCCGGGAATAGGCACATCATGCGATGGACAGTATACAGGCAAACAAGCGACACCAAGAATATAACCCAGCCGGAAAACTCGTGAAAAAAGCCCAAGGCCTTGTCCGGGTCCCAGTATTGGACGCACAACCCGGTGCCGAGGATGCGTATTGCATTGGCCGCTATGGCGATGGGAATGCTGGCCAGAACGAGCAAGACTCGCCGCAAGTTTGACTTTTCCAGGAAGTATCCATAAAAAATAGCGAGCGTAAACAAGCTCATCAGGGAACGGATGCCGCTACATGCCTCCGCCACCTCCAGCTTCATCAAGGGAAGCTCGATAACGTTTCCCTCGCGCAGAACCGGCACGTTAAACGGAGGCATAGTAAGCAGGGCGCTGGCCAGTTTTGAAGCCAGGATCTGCAGTGGGAAGGTTATCTGGTTGAAAACAATGGCTGGAATGGGGATGGCCAGCAACAAAATCAGCAGCGCGAAACGCAGTTCCATCAAGAACTGGCGTCCGCCAAAGCAAAGCACCAATCCGGCCAGCAAAATGATCAGCGAAACCCTTGAGAGGAAGAGTTCAGAACCGTAGACGCCCAGGAGCAGGACGACGAGTCCCAGGGCAATTACGGCAATTCCACTCCAACTGGGATCGAACTTAGTGCTGCGTAAGGTCTTTCGTTTTTCCCATATCAAGAAGGCCGAGAAGAGCGGCACCAGAGGGCCGTGAGAATTATCCTGACTCAGCCAGTCGATGAACAATTTTCCCAGCACTTGATAATAAACCGCCGCGATCAGCAGGCATATCACCGTTAAGCCTAAAGCAAAATGAGCGTAAGGAGTGCGCCAGCCCCCCACTGGAACAGTTTGTGTCTGTGGGCCTTGAGCCATGATTCCTTTCCTCAAGCTAACTAGTTGGTATTACTCTACATTAGCAATTGACGAGCTAGAGGAGGATTAGATTAATTCAGGGAAAAAACCCCAAGAAATTTCTATCTCAATGGAATCCACCTAGCGGCAAAAATGGAAAATGGTTTCCACTTTCCAGGTCAATTAATGGTACACTGTTTCCCTGTAGGTGGGAACAAATCTGCCTTATTTTTGGCCTAGACTAAGGAAGTGCGTCCGATAGTCAATAATCCACAAGGGAAGCCCATTTTACGTTTTGCCTCCACCTCAGGTGTTGAACCTGTACTGCTAAAGATGAAATGAAGTTAGGTCCCCATATGGCAACAATTGCAATGATCCCAAATGGGAAACGACAGGCAAGGCCTTCCGTTACTCAGGGAGCGTGGATTCAGCGCGCCATTGCCCGAATTGCGGAAAGCGAATGCCCTGTCCTGATATTAGGCGAACACGGCGCCGGGAAACGCTCGATTGCCGCGCAAATCCATGCACAGTCGAACTTGCCCCGCAGCGCGTTCCAGGAGATTCGCTGCCTGGACGCTACCGCGATGGCCCTCCAGTCTGCTCTGTCAACCAAAGAGACGCTTTATCTGGCTGAAATAACAGAGCTTAGCCATCCATTACAGGAACTACTTGTAAACACATATTTTCGCTCAGATCAGGAGCAAACCTGCCGTCTGTTGTTTGGCTCGAGCCGCGACCTCGCGGAAGAAGTCAAATCGTGGCGGATGAGGGAGGATTTCTACTACCTCATTTCGTCTGTTACTCTTCGGATTCCCCCTCTGCGCTGCAGAAAGCCCGAGATTCTGTCTATCGCCGATATGCTTTTGACGCAGTACTCCAAACAGTTTGACCGTCCCAAGCCAGTTCCCAACAAGGAGCTTATCGGACATCTGATGGAGCATTCCTGGCCTGGCAATCTTACAGAACTTCAGACCGCAATCAAGACGGTTGTAGCCATCGGAGACCAGGCAATATCTCTGGCGGCCATCAAGGCGGCGGCCCCATCGGTGAGCCCGAATGGATCCCGCAGGCCTTTACTGCTGAAGGAAGCCACGCGTGCTTCATCCATACAGATCGAACGTGAGTTGATCTCCGAGGTTCTGGTTTCAACCGGCGGCAATCGAAAACGCGCGGCGGTTGCGCTGGGAATCAGCTATAAAGCATTGCTATACAAACTCAAGCAGATAGAAACGGAAAACCAATACGTGATCTGCAAGAATGGAGTTGCATTATGAAAACGGGAAACCTTCTGATCGTGGCAATACTTGCCCCGGCGCTTTTCTGTTCTGCTCAAGACAAAACGCCCGCCTCGCCAGACACCACCACTCCGGCCGCAAAAGACACTACTACCCCGGTAGCACAGGACACGGCCAAGCCGGACATGCAAGATACATCCAAACCAGTCTCGTCAGACACCACCACGCGGGCTACGCAGGATACGACCAAGCCAGCTGCGCCGGAAGTGACCACACCGGCAGTGCCAGCGCCTGTAGTGTCAGTACAGGGGATGACCGACAGCTATGTGATCGGCAGAACTGACGCCATTAACATTTTCGTATGGAAAGAGCCAACCCTATCGAGCACAACAAGCGTGTTCGTCCGGCCTGACGGCATGATATCGATGCCGCTTCTCGGCGATGTAAAGGCCGCGGGCAAGACGCCAGTTCAATTGGCGGACGAACTTGCCGACCAGCTGAAGAAGTATTTGCAGGATCCCCATGTCACTGTCACTCTGACTGGGATGAACAGCAAGTTAGTGTACATGATGGGCGAAGTTGGCAGGACGGGACCATTGGCGCTGACTCCCGGCATGACCTTGCTTCAGGCAATTGCCTCCGCTGGCGGACTCACGCCGTACGCTAATGCGAAGAAAATTTATATACTTCGCACCGTTGACGGAAAACAGCAGAAGATTTTCGTGCAATACAAGCAAGCATTGAGGGGTGACCTATCTCTCAATCTCCTACTGAATCCGGGCGATACGATTGTTGTACCGTAAGGCACCCTAAATGAAGTTAAGTCTCACACTTATGGCGATACTGTTTACCTTCATCGCGACGACCAGGGCGCAAGTTGCTCCCGCGACGACTGGTCACACTGGGCTGCCCACGGGTCCCAATGGGCTGCCGGTCAGCGGGACGTTGCGCTATAACCTGCGCTATTCGCAAACCGCTCAGTTCTATGGCGGGGCCGGGGGAGATGTGCAGATGAGCATCGTGTCCGGAGATGCGAGCTACGCGAATATCAGCAAGCGCCTTCCATTCAGTATGCAGTATGGCGGCGGCTACGGCTGGACGTTGTCCGGCCCGCCCTCAGCGGGCAATGTTTTTCAACACTTATCGGTGTCACAAGGCGTGGGTTGGCACAAGTCTAATTTCATGGTCAGCGATAATGTAAGTTATTCCTTTGAGACTCCAACCACGGGATTTTCCGGAGTTCCAGGAACAGGAGGAACGATCACCGGGTCCGGCACGACAACCACGCCTGACCAAACTATTCTGGCTCTGAATACACGCTCTCTCGACAACACCACGACCATAGGATTTGGACAGACACTCAACCACGCAACGACGCTCAACTTGGGCGGCTCATGGGGAGAAATGCTCTTTATCGACAATAACGGCCAGAATACGGAGATGCTAATGGCGAACGCGGGACTCACACGCCGTCTCGATGCACGCGATTCTGCTTCAGGCCAGTATTCCTTTTCCCAATTCAACTACAGCAGCACTGGTTATACTACGCAGACCAGCACTGCGCAATTCGGCGTTACTCGACAATGGAACCCGAAACTCACCACAACAGCCTCAGTGGGACCGGCGTGGATCACCAATTCAGGTATCCCTATTACAGGAAGCACAGCCCTGCCCAATATAACCACTGTATTTTTCAGCGCATCGGTTAATTACCAGATGCTGCACGGGGCGTCCAGCTTGAGTTATAGTCATGGAAACAACGGCGGCGCGGGATATTTTCTCGGAGCGAAAGTCGATAGCGTCAACGCAAACTTCTCGCGGGCATATGGAAAGAACTTAACCATCGGTGTGACCGGATCGTATATGCGTACTGCGTCACTTCTCGCTGCCGAATTCGAGTATGCATGCACAACCAACGATGGTACCACTACCTGTTTAGTCCCACTCAATATCACACCAGTTACCGATGCAATATTCGGAGGCGTGCAGGCCACGCGAAAGATGGGCAGATATTTGAATGTATTTGCGAATTACACGGCAGTTGAACAATCGTCCAATACGCAGATTTCAGTGCCTAACACGCCGCTAAATTCCAATGCGTCTATTCTTAGCGGGATAAATCAAGTGATTAGTTTCGGCATCGGGTATTCGCCGCGCGAAAAGCGCCTCAAGAAGTAACGGATTAAGGAGGATTATGCTCGGACATCGTGAACTGACGATGCAGGAATACGCGGAGATATTGAAGCGGCGATACAAGCTGATTCTGATGTGCGCAATTCTCTTTTTGGCGGCCGGTGTCGTCATCAGCCATAGTTTGCCCCCGCAGTATATGTCGCAAACACTGGTGCTTATCGAACAGCAGAAGGTTCCAGAGGACTATGTGAAGCCGGTGATCAATGAAGACCTGAATGCACGGCTGGCGTCGATGAGGGAACAGATACTGAGCCGATCGCGCATTGAGCCGATTATCGATCGATTCAACCTATACGCGGGCAACAAGGCAACCATGGACGACCGCGTCGATATGACACGTAAGGCAATCGGGATCACTCCAATCTCTCCTGGCCCGCGCGGGATGCCGGGTTTTTATATCACGTTCAAGGCGCAGGACGCGCGCACCGCTCAACAAGTGTGCGGTGAAATCACATCGCTTTTTATCAGCGCGAATATAAGCGCGCGCGAGGAATCCGCCGAAGGCACGACCAGTTTTCTGAAGCAGCAACTCGCCGACTCAAAGAGAAACCTTGACGAACAGGACGCCAAGCTCGCCGCCTTCGAACAAAAGAACATCGGGAGACTTCCAGGGCAGACGATCAAGCTCGGGGATATGAGTTTTGCCATGGGAAACCCAAGCGAAGGCACACTTCAGGCGCTCACCTCCCGGCTTGACGCTGCCACGCAGGCGGTGAATCGCTCACAGCAAACAATTACTTTTCTGGAAGCCTTGATCGCACAGCAGACGCAGGAAGCATCACACAATGATCCAGCTACGGGGACATCCGGGGACACCCTACAGACGCAGCTCAAAGCCGCCCTTAACCAGGAAAAGGAGATGGAAACTCTCTACACTCCGGACCATCCGGACATGGTAGCGATCAAGCGGAGAATCGCCAGCCTGAGGGCGGAGATCGCACGCAGCGCGGCCGAACCGGTGAAGGTAGATACAACAGCCGCCAAACCAACTGATTCGCCGCAGCTTCGGCAGCTCAAGACTCAACTTCTCGCGGAGCAGCAGACCTTGGCTACCTCCAAACAGCAACAGGCCCATCTAGAGCAGCAGGTTCGCAGCTACGAGGCGAGGATCGAGGCCAGCCCCGCAGTCGAGGAAGAGTACAAGCAGATCACGCGCGACCACGATACCGCAGTGCAGTTTTACAACACGCTGCTGACCAAGATGAATCAGTCGACCATGGCCACGGCCCTTGAGCATCGCCAACAGGGCGAACAGTTTACCGTAATGGATGCCGCCAATCTCCCTGAATCACCCACCTTCCCGAACCATGTTACTTTTGCCGGCGGCGGCCTGGCATCCGGGCTTGGCCTGGGACTGCTGATCACCGTGTTACTCGAGTACCGCGATAAATCCCTGCGCAGCGAGAATGACGTTTTTGCTTTTACCAAACTTCCGACACTGGCGGTTGTATCCTACATCGCGGATCTGGATGTCCCCCATGCGGGCGGCAAGCATGGAAAGTTTTTCTTTAGGAAGCCCAAACCCACTGAAAGCGCGTCTGGATAACCATGTACAAAACATATTTCGGTCTTCGCGTTCTTCCTTTCGGCGCCAGTCCAGACCCGCGGTTTCTCTTCCTAAGACCGCAGATCAGAGAGGCGCTTGCCTGCCTGCAATATGGTATTGCAGCGCGCAGGGGCTTTGTGGTTTTGACAGGAGAAGTAGGAACGGGCAAGACAACGCTGCTAAAAACAGTTCTTGATACATTCGCCTCGGGGCGTATAGCGACCGCATACGTCTTTAATCCGCGCCTGGAGGTGCTCGATTTTTTTGAATTTATACTTACAGACTTCGGCATTCCTCCTACTACGCGGACCAAGTCAGCGATGCTGTTGCAACTCAATAGCTGGCTTATTGAGCGCTATCGCGCCCATCAATTGTGCGCAATTGTGGTTGATGAGGCTCAGAATATCTCTTGGGAACTTCTCGAAGAGATACGCTTACTGACTAACCTCGAAACCTCATCCGAGAAGCTGGTGCAGATTATTCTTTCCGGCCAGCCTGAGTTAGAGGATAAACTGTACCATCCAAGCCTCCGCCAGCTACGCCAGCGCATTTCACTGTGGTGCAGAACACATCCGTTGACCAACGAGGAAACTCAAGCTTATATCGAGGAGAGACTGCGTATAGCCGGAGCTACCGAACAGGTGTTTTTACCTGAAGCGGCGGAGCTTGTATATCACTACTCAAAAGGGATTCCCCGCATAATCAATCTTCTTTGCGAGCATACGTTAATCTTTGCATATGCTGAACAGGTCAATCCCATACCAGCGCACATCGTTGAATCGGTGGGCCTGGAACTTGATCTTGTTCAACATCCGTTTACGATCTCTTTCTCAGCAATGCAAGCATTAATGCGGCGTTCTTTGCAGCCGAATATGCTCGATACCATTACATCCATCGCCGAAAGCGAGGATTCACTGAAGGAAAGCAAAATATGAGCCGTATCTACGATGCTCTTCAGAGGGCGGATATTGAACGGAAGACCGCTCAAGGTGTGGACGCTGCAAGATTTCCGGAGCAGCCGCCTGTGCCCGGCGCCGAGGCATTGCCATCGATAAGGGCCGAGATTAACACGGAAAACATCAAATTATATCCATGGAAACCATCCATGGCTTTTTTCCCAACTTTATGCGACCGTGGCGAGAGCATAGAACAGTTTCGCGGCCTACGGTCACAACTATACCAATTACGCGATCAAGCTAAACTGAAGACAATTCTTATAAGCAGCGCTGTTCCCTCGGAAGGCAAGACTTTTGTTGTGGCAAATCTGGCAATCAGTTTGGCGCGCAACAGGAACAACAGAGTTTTGCTCATCGACGGCGACCTGCGCCGCCCCTCGCTCCACGCTATCCTTGGCGCTCCTGATATTCCCGGACTCACGGAGTACCTTGCGGGGGCTGCGGAACCATGCGACATCATGCAGCGCAATCAGGATCCCAGCCTCGTTGAAGCCAGCGGGACGCGCAGCATTTCGAATCTAACTTTCATCCCCGCCGGCGCGGGTGGCGATAACTCCTCTGAGCTAGTCGCCAATCACCGTATTGATGAGCTGATATCCATTCTCGCACCGCACTTCGACTGGATTCTGATCGATTCCCCTCCCATTCTCGCGTTTGCTGACGCCGTCGATTTGGCCCGCGCCGCTGATGCTGTTTTGCTTGTTGCCCGCGGAGCTGTTACGCCTTACGATATCGCGCAGCGTGCGCAGGCGGCTTTCAGCAACTCGCGAGTTCTCGGCTTTGTGCTCAACGCAGTCAAAGACGTTCCTCCCAACGCCTCCTACGCTTATTACTACTACGGCCAGCAGGAAGCCAGCAGCGGATCTCCAGGACAAAAGAATAAGGGGCGGAAGGGATGACTAGACTTTTCAATGTCTACTATCCAACACGAACGCTGGTGCGTCTTCTTTGCGAAGTAATTATTGTGGGTGGATCATTTTTTCTGGCCACGATATTATTTACCGGGCCGGATTTGTACCTTGTTCTTATCTATGAGAACGGCCTGCTAAAGATCGCTGGAATCACTCTATTTACCCTGCTTCTCACTTATTACTTTGATCTGTATGGACCGAGGCGATTTTCAGAGAGCTGGGAGATTTATTTTCGTCTGTTACTAGTTCTCAGCGTGCTTTCTTTTGTTCTTGCCGGTATTATCTATTTTTTCCCAGAACTAGACATCGGTCCGTATGTCTTACTTGTTGGCTCTGCCTTTCTTGCAGTTTTTCTCGTTCTCTGGCGCGGGGCCTACGAGTGGATTATTAGCCTTCCCATGTTCAGCGAGCGGGTATATGTGCTGGGTAGCGGCCCGCGAGCACATGCCGTAGTCGAGCTCTTGCGAGCCAGCCGAGATGCCGGCATGAGAGTCGTTGGCTGGAACGACAATAACATGGCCCATGGACGGCTGGAACGTTTCTCCGCGGACCTTCAAGCCTTTTCCGGCCAGAAGCCGGGCATTGATCGCGTGATTGTCGCCATGCAAGACCGCCGCGAGGCGATGCCCGTTAGAGAACTGCTCGACCTCCGCCTCCAAGGTGTCATTATTGAGAATTTCAGCGCGCTTCTGGAGCGGCTTTCAGGCAAATTACAGCTGGACGGACTCAATCCAAGCACCATCATCTTTACGGAAGGGTTTCACATGAACGCGACGCAGCAGCTTTTCCGGCGCCTGCTATCCTTCGCGGTCTCCTTCATTGCGTTGCTGATTTGCCTGCCGTTTCTACCTCTGATTATTCTTGCTGTGCGTCTCTCTTCACCGGGTCCTATTCTGTTCAGCCAGACGCGAGTTGGGCAGCGCGGACACTTGTTTACCGCATACAAGTTTAGAACGATGTTGGAGAACGCAGAAGCAAAGGGAGCCGTGTGGGCGACGAAAGACGATCCGCGCGTTACTAGGATTGGCCGGATTATGCGAAGCACGAGGATCGACGAAATTCCGCAGCTATGGAACGTACTTCGCGGAGAGATGGCATTTGTCGGTCCCCGTCCGGAGCGCCCGGAGTTCGTGCAGTGGCTTAGCAAAGAGATTCCCTTCTACGATCTGCGGCATATGATTCGTCCTGGGATTACAGGTTGGGCGCAGGTACGCTACCGATACGGCGCCAGCCTGGAAGAAACCAAGCGTAAGCTCGAATACGATCTTTACTACGTCAAACACCAGTCGATTGGTCTTGATTTGCTTATCATGTTTGAGACCATCAAAACCATCATCCTGCGCAGGGGCGCCCAGTGAGAATCATCTTCTGGCTGTCGATGGCAGGCATTCTCTATACCTACGCGGGATACCCGGTGGCGATGTGGATGCTTTCGCGGCTGTTGCCGCGGCCGTGGAAAGTCAGCCCGATTTCTCCCAGCGTGAGCATCGTGATGGCGGTGCATAACGGCGGAGCCCTGCTCCCGCGCAAGATAGAGCACCTTCTTAGCCTCGATTACCACAACATCAAAGAGATCATCATTGTTTCTGATGGTTCGACCGATGGCACGGAGGAATTGCTGGCTTGCCAACATCATCCGCGTCTCACGACCGTCATACTTGACGAACATTGCGGCAAGGCGGTTGCCATCAACGCCGGCATGACAAGAGCAACCGCGGAGGTGATTCTCTTCGTCGACATCAGGCCGGAAATAGCTCCGGGCGCTATTCAGCAACTGGTGAGCAATTTCGCCGATCCGAAGGTTAGTTGCGTGACCGGTGAACTGATTCTGCGAGAGGGATGTCACGATGGCGCATCCACTGCTATTGGCGGAATCTATTGGCGCTATGAAAAGTGGATCAGGACGTGCGAGTCTATCTGCGGTTCACCGGTCGGCGTCTATGGCGGTTTCTATGCAATTCGCCGTGAACTTGCTGTACCGCAACCGGACGGAATAATTTTGGATGATATGTACCAGCCTCTTTCCATTATTCGCCAGGGCTATAGGTCAGTCCTAGATGCGCACGCTTACGTATACGACACCTGGCCAACGAATATTGAAGAGGAGTTTCATCGCAAAGTGCGCACATTGGCAGGAAATTTCCAGCTTTTTCAACTTGCTCCGTGGACACTGACTCCGCGGAATCCTGTTCTGTTTCAGCTTTTCTCTCATAAGGTCATGCGCCTCATAGTGCCATACCTGCTGGTACTGTTGCTTGTTTCTTCGTTAGTGCTTTCGGGCAGATCTCCACTCTACGCTACATTCGCCGTTTTTCAGATTGTCGGCTGGCTTGTCGCGATTGCTGGCCTACGTTACAGGATTCCCGTGCTACATCGCATCACGGCTCCGGCCAGCGCTTTGTTGGTGCTCAAAGCAGCAGCTGTTGCCGGGTTGTACAGTTTTCTCTTTACACGAGGCCCGCTTTGGAAAATATGGACTTCTCGTGAGCCGGAAAAGCGGACTACTGCCGAAACAACGAACTCCTAGCCACGGGAATCCATTGAGCTGCGGCGCGTAATTATGGGTGTAGAATTCTTTCGTAGGATATGCTTGTGAGAGAGGAGCAGAAGGCCACCATGAAAATCATGAAATCGCTTGTCATTTTTACGTTGGGGGTCATGCTGGGAATGGGAGTTGCTGTGACAGCATACAAACTCCACATCTATCATATCGACTTCGCCCAGAAAGCTCATCACCTCAAGGACCACGTGACCATCGCGCTGGATAGAGCGTTTGGCAGCAAAGTGAGGGCTGCGAAACTGGAGCACGCTGTCGCGCCCGCAGCCTACTTTCCTCCCGGATCCCCTTGGACGCAGGACATAAGTCACGCGCCTCTTGATCCCCAGTCCTCCGCTACTATCTCCTGGCTCGCGAATGCGGGCGGATGGGGAAACAACAATAAAATGCATATCGATTTTAGTATGCGCGTGTTGCAGGCGAATGCTACCACCCCCAATGTAAGCTTCAAAGGCCCAGGGCCGGGCTCTGCTGATTCCGACCAACTCTCGACGATTCCTCTTCCTCCGGGCGGCGGCGTGGAAGGGCAAACGAACTATCAGTGCCAGGGAGGGGACTGCCATCTGATTGTGGTTGATCGTAGCCACAGCAAGCTCTATGAAGCTTACCAAGCCAATTATGAAGGGAATGCTCTAACCGCGGGCTTTATTGCAGTTTGGGATCTAAATCGTCTGTATCCTCCCTCAGGACGAGGAGATCAATGCACCAGCGCGGATGCCGCAGGATTTCCGATTGCTCCACTACTTTTCAATGCCGACGAGATAGCCACAGGAAGCATCAACCACGCCATCCGATTTACTCTCCCCAATGAACGAATTCGCGCACACGTCTTTGTGCATCCTGCCACCCACGCCGGCGCTCCGCGCGGGCCGGCTCCCGCTCCCCCGATAGGCGCCCGCTTCCGCCTGAAAGCCTCATACGACGTGTCGCAACTGATGCCGGAGGCACAGGTCGTCGCGCGAGCCATGCAGAAATATGGCATGTTTCTGGCTGATGGGGGAAATATCACTCTTACCGCGCAGAACGACGCGGACACCAAAACAAAGTACGCAGATTTAGACTTCGATTCCCACTCGCTATATGGCCTGAAGGTAACGGATTTTGAAGTAGTCGAGATGGGAACTCCGATCCACTTGACCTATAACTGCGTGCGGAATCCGTAAGGCAGCAGAGAGCTACGCCTGTCTAACCGGAGAAGACATCTCACTTGAAGAACTACGCCCACAGCCAGGACGAAATCCAGCCTATTACACCGCATACATCCAATGCCGACCATTTGCCGTCATTGGATGGGCTGCGAGCATTATCCATTGCCCTTGTCCTTCTCGGTCACCTTAGCGGCACGAGTGGTTTTGTGCAACTCGACTTGGGCGTAGGGGACTACGCCCACCTGGGAGTGGTCGTTTTTTTTGTAATTTCAGGCTTCTTGATCACACGCTTGATGTTGTCAGAACGCGCAAAGAACGGTTATATATCGCTCAGACTCTTTTATACTCGCAGGGGCCTGCGCCTGTTTCCCGCGGCGTATGCATATATCGCTTGCATCTTCTTATTGTGGCTGGCCGGAGTAGTGGACTTACAGGCTAGAGATATCTGGCACGCCGTCACTTACACAGTGAATTTTGAGCCGCAAAGAACCTGGCAGGTTGGGCACCTCTGGTCTCTTTCTGTCGAAGAGCAGTTCTATCTGATATGGCCTTGCACCTTCGTTATATTGAGAACGCGGCGAGCAGGCTGGGTCGCCGCCGGGGCGATTGTGCTTGGACCCATTGCACGTTCATGCGCGTGGCTGTTCCTGAGGGGAACTCCATATCGCGATCTGGAAATGTTTCCAATGGTTGCAGACAGCATTGCGATTGGTTGTCTTTTGGCAATGGTCCGCGGCTGGCTTGAAGGGAAGAGTTGGTATCTCCGGCTATTTCAACCTGCTTACTCGACAGGATTGCTGGCGCTTGTCCTACTGACTAATCGTTACATGGGCTACACCGTGGTCTCGGTTTTCGGCACATCTATCATCAACGTGAGTCTTGCAGTCCTTATTCACCGCAGCGTCTATTGTTCACGCGACTGGGTTGGACGGTTTCTGAACTGGAAGCCGGTTGCGTTTGTGGGAGTTCTCAGTTATTCGCTATATTTGTGGCAGCAGTTATTTCTCAATCGGAATTCCGACGCCTGGATAAACACATTCCCGCAAAATTTGGTTTTAACCGTTGCCGCTGCTCTGGGATCCTATTTTCTGCTTGAAAAGCCTCTACTTAGGCTGCGTCACCGCTTGCGCGCTTCATAACCACTCGGGACATCTCCTTCAGGTTGCACGCGCAGTGTCTAGTCTCGGACGAATGTGCAACATCAACGCTCATCTGTACGGCCCCTTGTGATGTTCCTGTATAGGTCCATGTAGGAGTCAACCATAGCTCGCAGTGTAAAGCGCGAGTGGAATGCTTCTTCGGCATTCGTTGAGAATTCCGCTCGTTCCTTGTCGTTGCTCGCCAATCGCAGAATCGCTGCAGCCATCTGCGCCGGATCTGTTGGAGATACCGTGTATCCCGCTTGCGCCAGTCGCACAACCTCCGCCATCCCGCCCACGTCCGTCACGATTGCGGGCAATCCCAGTGAAAATGCCTGCAAGAGCGATATAGGCAACCCCTCTGACTTCGACGACATGATGAAGGCATCAGCCGCGGAAAAGAACGGCGCTACGTCGAGTTGTTGCCCCCAGAATGTGACTTGCGCGGCGATACCCAACTCCATGGCCAGGCTCTCCAGCATTTTGCGTTCTCCGCCATCGCCCACCATCCACAGACACAAACCCGGCATAGACCGAAGCGCCATACGAAAAGCATTCAGCAGCATTGTGTGATTCTTCACTGGTTCAAGCCGCCCGACGTAAACCAGCGTGAATCCGCTTTTCGGCGGCCACAGATCTCGGACAGCTCGCGACACCGGATCTGCGCCATTGTAGACGCGCACAATCTTTCGCGCTGAAACGCTATGTATGCTTTTCAAATTACTTGTGGTTGCGTCGCAGATGCCGACGATCCAGTCGCAACAGGTAGCCGCTAAGGCGTATTTCAACTCCACAACAAGTCTGCGTGGTGGCGCCACGAGGCTGTGCCGAGTTGAAATAATGCTTGGTACGCCAGCCATCCGGGCGGCTATGGCCGCATATACGGTTGGCGTGGGGTTATGCAGATGAACCACGTCTGGCCGCGACTCTTTGAAGATACGGAAGAAATTCCGCGCAGAGTCTGATAAGTGCCGCCCTACGTTCGCCTGTACGGCAAAACCTTCTATTCGCATCCGCTCGCCAAGCGGGCCAAGAGTCAAGACCGCGTATACACTTGGGTCGTGACCCTGTTCTCGCTGTAGACGGCACATCTGCGAGACTAGCGTCTCGGCCCCGCCAACCTCCATGCTGTCTACTACGTGAGCAATTTTCATAAAGTTGCCTGAACTTCCAACAGCTCAAAATTAGTTAGCCCTATTTATTTGTCAAGAATCGAGGGAGACTTCTCGACCGCCTGAATCAGTGCATCAGATTCACAGTTCGGAGCAAGACGTACATCAGCAGTATCAGTGAAGCCTCGAATCCGCCGACATAAGGAAGCAGGCGCGCCATTCGCAAGCGGGGCGCGATCATTCCTCGACTCAGAGCCATCTCGTATACCGCCTCGACCATGCCTCCAAGCAGAAAGAATGTCATGACATAGGCGCGAGACAGAAACCAGCCAGCAACCAGAAAGCCGGTGAACGATAAAACCAGCAAACGCCCGAGACGGTTGATCTCTGCTTTGTCGATTACCTCAATCTTGCTTGCAATATTTTGTAAACGTACTTCCTCTGGAATGACCAGTTCTGGTTCGATCACTTTCAATGGCGAAGCAATCGCTAGAGCGTCCCTCACTGAGGTAAAAAGAAACATACACCAAAAAAACAATCCAAACAGGCCAAGTTCTGCCGCGCAAACCACCAGCGAGTTATGCGCTGTCAGTCCGCAACCGCCGCAATTATCGATAAAACTACCGAAGCCAACTCCGAACAACGGATGAGACTTCAGCATCTGCAACCCCACTCCCCAAAGGACTGTGCGGTCCGATCCAGCACTGGAGGAAATGTCGCGTCCGCCTGTAAAGTTCAAGGCCATTGCGGCAGCAAATACTACGCCAGCAATCAGTAGCGCAGGCAGCGTTCCAGTGCGCCGACGAGCAGCCATGATCATGATCGCCATCAAGGCCAGCAAGGCTCCGCGCGAGTGCGTCAAATACACACCGAATAATAGCGCGAATATCGGTATTATCACAAAGATGATATTTCTGGGCGTTTTTTTTGGACTCCAAAAGATAAACAACAGCGGAATTACACAGACGATTACCTGACCGAAGTCATTTGGATCGTTCATGAGCCCCAGTCCCCTTAGCCGATAAATTACTTCTCCCGTACTGGTCTGCTGTGCAAGAAGATAAGGGTGTTGGAAATCCCAGAAATCCATATTGACGCTCTCTGAGTTTCCTGAAAGAGAAGAGCCGCTTTGCGAAACGTGATAATGCAGATCAATGTACCCATGAACTATCACAAATAAACAGACAATCAGCAGCATAAGCACAATAGCCTGTAACTTCTTCTTCGAGTTGCAGTGCAAACATATAAGGAAATAAGCGTATGCGCAAGGGAGAAACAAAGGAAACGCCTGCACGGCTCCCGTAATCCAATGAAGTCCGAAAAGAATGGACAAAGACCCAGCAAACGCCAAGCCAATCACGGCAACCGACTGTGGCGTTTTAAAAATAATTGATCCCAATAGTTTAGGAATCGATATGATAAAAATCAGAATTGCCAGAATTAGCTCGACACGTGCCACTGCCAGCGGCCCGAAAATAACAGGGGGCGTGAGGTAGTTCACAACGAAATAGAGAATGCTTAAAGCAAAGCCCATTGTGTAAGGCCCATGCAAATTTGCGGCTAAAATCAGGATAAACTATAGAACACTGGCAAATCCATTCATATACGCAGATGAAAATATACTCAACAACAATTCATATCAAATCGATGCGTTTTCCGCGAACGCACATTCGTCGTGCGAGCAAATCTAAAGCAATAAATGTTAAGGCACCTTGGCATAGAAAGCCTACATAGATGTCCTTTGAGACGCCTGTCTGTAATGGGAACTATTCTTCAAAAATCTTTTCTCAACCAAATGCCACATTAGAAAACCTGCCAGGCCGATAAGATTAAGGCAGACAACGAAATAAACAGCCGGATTTTGTCTTGCAAGCCCAAAAGCAATTAGTGTTTGAATAATTGGAAAATGTACGATATATACACCATACGAAAAATCTCCATATTTTGAAAAGTTTCCGAAATAACGCCAAAAACCAAAGACGAAAACAATCCCCGATATCCATAAAACGTCGAGTGTTCCTCCCGTGAAATAATGGTCAACGAAAAACAAGCACGTTGTGATAAAGATAATACTTCGATAGTGTAATTTCATCGTATCGAAATATAGTAGAAGCAATATGCCCGCACAGAAATACATCAACTGTGATGGAAACTGCGCCTCAAGTTGCGAAAATATACTGCGCGTTGGATCTAATGAAAAAATGCCGTGCGGATGGTACATCATAGCAAGAAATGCGAATCCATATTTCCAAATGCATGAAAAACAAAAAATGGACCCCATGATTATCTTGGTTCCATAGCGGTTGCAAAAGTAATGAATAAGCGGTACTACCAAATAGAATGCGACCTCAATCTTAAGCGTCCACAGCGCTCCATTCACAGCAGGCAAGCTATTCGACGTGAATACTCCAGGCAGAGAGGGGGCAAGGAAGTTAAGGAATATAAGGTTTGCGCCGAGGTACTTCCAGAATCCTATTCCAAAATATTGCGACACTGGCAGAGTGCTAAGTGGCCACAGCGAGATTGCCGCAAGAACTACAACTGTAAAGTAGGCCGGGTATATTCGCCTTACCCGCTTTTCCATATAGGAGCTAACGGATGACGATCGTGTATAACTGCGATATATAAGCAGTCCGCTAATAACAAAAAACGAGTTGACAGCATATTGTGGAGATAGGTATTTACCTAGAGAAGAAAAGGCCGGAATACAAGTAAGCGCGGAAACATGGAATAGTGCGACAATAGACGCAAGGATCATGCGAAGGCAATCCAAATTATTCTTGCTGAAGTTGGCGCTGCCTTTCACCTTGACGTCTCCCGTGATTCCAAGAATATGATTGCGAATTGCCGCCGACCATCTTCAGCCTATGTTCATTCCATATCCCGATTTTAAACGATAAGACTAATGCACGCCAGAATTATTCGGCCTGGATGGGACAATGGTCAACGTGGCAACTGCGGTGATATTGGCGGGGAATACATGTCCAAGCGTCTTTGATGGACAAAGGCATGTGCTCGATGCTTTAGACTGATTGCATTGATCTCAATGCGTAAACAGCGAAAGATCAAAGTGCGTAAAGGAAAACCTATTATCATGAACCTGCCACGTCACGCGGAAATCTGGCTAGCGCCATATTTGAAAAACCGTCTGCGGAGGAGCCTGCGATCCACAAAGCTGAAGCATGCATGGATTGCTATCACAGACCACTATGAGCCGCTATGCATGGGAGTATCCAAGGAAACTGCGCTTGGCCGCGTCGCACGGTGGCGCGACAAGTGGCCGCGCATAGCCGATAACGCTCCACTTGATGCTGGGGGCCAGCGTCCTCAGTACAGCTTTTTCTATCCGCAGGAGGATTACCGGCGTGACCTCATGGACGGCCTAGCTGAGATTGTTCATCTCGGCATTGGCGATGTGGAAGTGCATGTGCATCACGACAACGAGTCGCGCGATTCATTTATTACAAAAATCACTGATTATTGCCGTCGTCTAACTTGTGATCATGGACTACTGCGCCAACAGGACGGACGCACCGTCTTCGGCTTCATACACGGCAACTGGGCGCTGGACAACTCACGCCCTGACGGAAGGTGGTGTGGCCTTAATGGCGAGATTGCATTGCTGCGCGATCTTGGCTGTTACGCCGATTTCACCATGCCGTCTCTTCCCTCGGCGACCCAGGGTAGCATTGTGAATCAAATCTATTGGTGCACGAATAACCCAGGCAATCGTCCTAAGTCTTACGATCACGGGATCGAAGCCACCGTCGGCGGGGGCAGGCGCGGAGACCTGCTGATGATTACCGGACCGATTGGCCTGCGCATTGGCGAAAGGTTAATGCCGCGCCTGGAGACCGGGGAGATCGCCGGCTACAATATGCCTACGCCTTCGCGTGTACGCCAGTGGTTTAATCTGGCGCCCACTATAGGCGAAGATATTTTTCTGAAGCTCTACACTCACGGCGCACAGGAAGGAAATATGGAGCCGCTATTGAACGGCGGGCTAGGCAATCTCTTTCACTGGTTTGCGGAAGAGGCAGAGCGAAGAGGCATTGAGATTCATTGGGCCACAGCATGGCAAATGTACCAGGCAGTCAGTGCGCTGATTTATAGGCCCACTCAGAATGGGGTGGGCGGTGATCCAGGCTAGGAAATAGTTCCTGAGCCAGCGCGGGATTTGATTCTGAGCCTTGTGAGATCGATAATCGGCAATTTACAAGCAGTCAATTGTCCGAGAATGTCAGCTGTGGGCTTCTGCGCGATCACCAGTGCGTCGGAGGATGAGACCAGATCAGCAAGGTTACGTGCCAGCAGCCTGCTGATGTGAGGCAGCGCTGAAACTACGAAGCTGAGATTGCTGCCGTAGATCTCATCGAGTTGAATGTGCGGGTCGTAGATTCTGACTTCCCTGCCTTTGCCGATCAAATATTCGATGAGAGTAATCACCGGGCTTTCGCGAAGATCGTCGGTATCTTCCTTGAAGGCAAGGCCGAAGATGCCGACCCTCTGGCCCGGCAGTTCGAGCACCTCGCAAATGCTGCGTTTGAGATGTGCGTCGTTAGCGGGTAGAAGGGACTCCAACAGCGGAAGCTTCAAATCTAGCCGAGAGGAACGAAAGGTGAGGGCGCGGAGGTCTTTGGGCAGGCACGATCCGCCAAACGCGAAGCCGGGCTTTAGATAAGCTGAAGAAATATTCAGTTTTGTGTCGCGGCACATGGTCGCCATTACTTGCTCTGGGTTGACGCCAAGGCTGGAGGCGAGCGAACCAATCTCGTTTGCAAATCCGATCTTCAGCGCGTGAAAGGCATTGCAGGCGTACTTGATCATCTCGGCAGTACGCAGCGAGACAATAGACACCTCGCCTGGTAGGCTGGCGTACAAGTCAGCCACCGTCTGTGCGGCATCGTCCGTACTTCCCCCGACAACCAGCAAAGAAAGCTCCATAAAATCCTTCACGGCTGTCCCTTCTCGTAAAAACTCGGGATTAGAGACGATGTCGACATCCTCCCTGTGGGCGAAAACGCTCTCCAGAAGGCTCTCACAAGTCCCTGGAAACACAGTGCTGCGCACGGCAATGATCAGGCGCTTTGTTCTGGGCCTGAGCATTGCCGAGATCTCCTCGCAAACCCGTCGCAAATGGCTGAGGTCGATATTCCCATTCGGCTGCGAGGGAGTGCCGACACAGAGCATCACAATATCCGCAGTATCAAGCGCCTTTTCATCTAGCGCGCCAGCCAGCAGCCGTCCCGCTGTAACATTATTCTGGATAAGGCGGTCCAGCCCGGCTTCATAAAATGGCGACCGAGCCTTCCGGACCGCATCTACTTTATTAATGTCGCGGTCAACCCCGAGTACATTATGCCCAATTTCAGCCAGGCAGGCGGCGCTCACACAGCCAACATATCCCAAACCCATTACCACTACGTTTTTCTTATTATTGATGCCCATTTATACTGCCTCATCCAAGGGGAGTTTATCATGAAATTGGGAGCAGCCCTCGAAGGATAGGCGCGTCCCCCCACAAGGCGAGGATTCATTTTGCAACGATGAAGATTTTATGGATAAGCCCATTTTATTTGCACCCCACGGATCGCGGCGCACAGATTCGCACTTTGGGTACGTTGAAAGAGCTTCACAAACGGCATGAGATTCATTTCGCCGCGCTCAACGAGCCGCAAAATCTTGAGGGCTTGCAACGCAGCTCGGAGTACTCCAGCCGCCACTTTTTTGTGGAGCACTCCGCGCCCCGCAGAAGGTCACTGGGAATTATTCCCCAACTCGCGGGAAGCATCTTGAATCCCATGCCAATGGCAGTCTTCCGTTATTCCTCCAGAAGGCTCAAGCAAGTGATCGATGCCCTGATTGCCTCTGAGCATTATGATTCCATCGTCTGCGACTTTCTGTTCTCAGCTCCGAATCTCACCAATCTGGGACAGTGTGTGCTGTTTCAGCACAATGTCGAGACAACTATCTGGCAACGGCACGTCGAGCAGAGCCGCTCCTTCCTAAGAAAGCATTTCTTTCAGATGCAGGCCAATAAGATGGAGGCTTATGAGCGGAAGATATGCCGGACGGTGAAGCACGTAATCGCGGTTTCGGATATCGACGCCGCAAGGATGAAACGTATGTTCGGAATAGAATCCGTTAGCAGTGTTCCGACAGGCGTCGATGTAGAATACTTTGCTCCCCATGGCGACGCTCCACATGTTTCGGATATCGTCTTTTGTGGATCGATGGATTGGCTTCCCAATGTGGATGCGGCGCTATTTTTTCTCTCAGAAGTACTCCCCTTGATCCGCGATCGGTTTCCCGACACTACTTTCACCATTGCGGGCCGCTCGCCAGATGCCAAGGTGCTCAAAGCGGTGAAGGGGCTCAAGGGTGTATTTGTCACCGGTAAAGTCGAAGATATGCGGCCTTACCTGTGGGGATCGAAGATTTCGGTCGTGCCCATTCGAATCGGCGGAGGAACCCGATTGAAGATCTATGAGTGCATGGCGGCGGGAATCCCTGTCGTTTCTACGAAAGTTGGTGCGGAGGGGCTGCGCTACCAAGACGGAAAGGATATCGTCATCGCTGACGATGCGGGCGGATTTGCCGCTGCTTGCTTACGCCTACTCTCCGAAGATCAAACACGGCGCATAATTGCGCACAACGCGCTGCTACGCGCGCAAAGAGAATTCTCCTGGGAAGCTGTAAGCCGCGAGTTCGAAGCTATCCTTGAGAACAACCGAATTTTTTCAAATTAAAATATGGCACAGGTATAACTATGAAGATAGCGGTCGTTACGCGGTATTTTCCCAGCTCGGCGGAGCCCTGGCAGGGACGGTCGCTCTATGAGACGCTGCGCGTGCTTGCTCGCCAGGCTGATGTGCGCGTCTTCTATCCCAACGCAAGTTATCCTTCCCTGCTCCGGCCGCGCAGCCGGAGTTATGACCGGCTCGACGCCTCCTATAGCCCGACCGGCGTGCCGGCGAGTTACTACGACTTTCCCGCGCTGCCCCTACTTTCTCGTCCGTTTAATGGATGGATGGCAGCCCGCGCTCTGCTGCCGCATGTGCGCCGGTTTGCTCCCGATCTCATATTCAGTTGCTTTCTTTATCCAGACGGTTATGCAGCACTCAAGATCGGCAAGGCTCTTGCGGTTCCTGTCGTCGTCATGAGCATTGGCTCCGACATCAACCGGATTAGCGATCCGATATCGCGACTGCACACGCGCGCCGTTCTACGCGAAGTAGATTATCTGGTCACCGTCAGCGGTGATCTACGCTTGAAGGCTGTGGCCATGGGCGCAGCAGCGGAAAAAACACGTGCAGTCGTCAACGGCTGCGATCTCTCAGTCTTCCACCCTGGAAGCCGTGCCGATGCAAGGCTGAAACTCGGCATCGACCCGGCATCGCAGGCAGTTGTTTACATCGGGCGCATGGATGTGAAGAAAGGTCTTCGTGAACTGGTCGAGGCAGCGGCTTCGTTGCATCCACAGCGTGCCAACCTGCACGTGTACCTGATCGGCGAAGGTCCGGACAAGCCTCTCATCCTGAGCGCCATACAGGCCAACAACGCTGCTGGCTACATCCATGTACTGCCAGGGTGCGCCTTCGACGAGGTGGCTGTCTGGATGGCGGCGGCTGATCTGGTCACCCTGCCGAGTTACATGGAAGGCTGCCCCAATGTGGTGCTTGAGGCGCTGGCCAGCGGCAGGCCTGTCGTTGCCACCAATGTCGGCGGCATCCCCGAGATACTCAGCGATGAATGCGGCAGATTAGTACCTCCTCGCGACGCCGGCGCGCTGGCTCAGGCACTTGCCTCCGTCCTCTACACAAACTGGGATGCCGAGGCTATCTCTGCGCACGGAAGCCGAAGTTGGGAGACGGTGGCGGCAGAGCTGCATGAGGTCTTCGAATCACTTCTATCTGTCTGCGCGAAAGGCGGCGAATAATGAATCTGCGCAAGGCCAGTCGATGGCTTTACCACCTCTTCGCAGTCATCGGGTTCACCACCGTGCTGGTAATCTCCACTCCCATCGTGTCGTGGTGGGCGCGGGCCTACTCCGGCCCCATTGAGCAGCCCAAAGGCGAAGTTCTTATTCTCCTCAGTGCAGCGTCCGACAATCAGTATGGTGGAATCTCGTACTCGTCTTACTGGCGCGCGCGCTGGGCGCTTTTTGCATGGCAAACCGGCGGCTTCAAAAAGATCGTAATCTGTGGCGACGGCGTTCCCGGCATCCTCAACTACCTGAACGCCGAAGGCATCCCACGCGAAGCATTTGTTATCGAGCGGAGCTCCATCAGCACGCGTGAAAATGCCATCGAGACGGCGCGCCTGATCCAAGACCTGCCCGGCAAGAAGGTTCTGCTCACCAGCGACTTTCACATGTACCGGGCGCTTCGCGTCTTCCGTAAGGCGGGTATTGATGTTAAACCCATGGCGGTCGTCGATGTGCTTGACTCCACTGAGCATTGGAACGCGCGCTTCAGCGCATTCGAGATCATGCTGGTCGAATCCGTCAAGATTGTCTACTATGCCGTCCGCGGCTGGATATAGTTAATTCCTATTAGGCGGCGAATTCGATCTGAGGTAACTAATCGACTCGTTCGACCAGCAGAACCTGCTCGTCGTTGTCGACCTCCTGGAACTTGACTTCGATAATCTCGCGGCTGCTGGTGGGTACATGCCTGCCTACATAGGTGGCCTCGATGGGCAACTCGCGATGACCGCGGTCGATGAGCACGGCTAGTTGCACGCGACGCGGCCTTCCATGATCAAACAGAGCATCGAGAGCAGCCCTGACCGTCCGGCCGGTGTAAAGCACGTCGTCGCACAACACCACGTCTCGGCCCTCTATGTCGATGCCGATGCCGCCTGGGGTGACCACCGGGCGCACGCCCGTGGTCGTCAGATCGTCGCGGTAAAACTGGATATCGAGGGTCCCAATATCAATCTTGCGCTTCTCGATTCCGGAGATCAGCTTTCCCAGCCGCTCGGCCAGCGGAACTCCCCGGCGCTTGATGCCGACCAGGGTCAGGTCCTTGCTGCCATTACTCTTCTCCACAATCTCGTGTGCCAGACGCACCATTGTGCGCTCGATTTCCGAGGCGGACATCAGCCTGCCCTTGACGCGCAGGGAAACTTTGCTTTTGGCTTCGCTCATAGATATTCTCGCTACCTGGCTGTCGCAGCCAGCTTCTCGAAGGATGATACGTGGGTTCCATGCCTGCGAGCAAGTTGTGGACAAACAATACGGAATCCGAAGGGTAAGATCGTGCCGCGGATCGGGCAAATTGGAAACGGGTGCCACGTGCAAAATAACCAAGTAACCGGCATCACATTTTCATGCACCCCGTCCGGGCTTTGGCTTGTTCCGACGGCAAAGCTGGTGCTGCGTTGGATGGTCCCCCCCCCACCCGTATTTTGGACACAAAATCCTTGTTTTCATAAGGTTACAGGAAGGGTGTCGCTGTAAAATCGTCAAAACAAAGGAGTTCCCTGCAAAATCGTCCAGGATAAGGAGTTAGCGACACATTTGGAGAACGATTGGAAAAAAAGCACCTGAGAATTATTGTGCGACGAATAGACGAAATTATCTGCAAAGAACTGTGCCTCTGGCAAACCCTGACACTGACTTGCACCCATCTTTGAATTTTGCAAGTGGCTCAGGGATTACCCTGACCTGCAAGCCTAAACCTCCGGCTTGGAAACGCGAACCAGCAAGCGCGCCCCCAGAGCGCCGCCTGCCGCGGCAAAGAACAACAAAAAGGCCATACTGAATGCAAACTGGAAGACCACCATTCCAGCATGGCCCTCGGGCGAAAGCATCCAAGTCTGGAACTGGTCGCGGATGGCCTGCGCCTGAGCGGCGTCGGGTGGGGTCATGCCGCTCGTGAGCTGTTCAGCCATTTGCTGGCCCATCAGGACGCGGGTTTTCCAATCGGCGTCCATCTGGCTGGATTGATGAAGAAGGAATCGCTGGATAAAAAGAGCGCCGCCGCTGACTCCAAATGACAGCCAGCCAGCAAGCAGTCCTGTAACCAGGCCAATGCGGGCGCCGGCTCCAAGGGTGATCCACGCTGGGCGCTGACTGCGCATGTAGATCGCCACGGCCCAGGCCGCGGCAATAGTCATCCAAAGCAGCCCCAGGACGCCTAGAGGCGAAATACCACTTGTCAACAGTCCGGCAGGAACCGCAAGCAGCAGAGCTGCCCGCAGTGCCGGCTTCCAATCGACGCTGCCAGCATCCCGCCCCGTGCCGTCCCAGCGCTCCGGCGAAGCCTGCCCCTGAGGGGGGGCTGACGGGTACACCAGTTGAGGCAAACCGCAGGCGGGGCAGTAGCAGTAATCGGTTTGGACTGTCTGGTGACAGCGGTTGCAGGTGACTTCCATACATCTATGAGCCTATCGCATTCAGCCGCTGTGCGTGTGAAGCAGCACAACCACCCGCTGCAGAAGTTACTGCTGCGCATAACCTGTTCCAGATTACGAATGCAACGGCTACGAAGCGGAACTCGTTTTGCTGGAAGCGATGGGGACGAGTTTGGCCGCTACGATAGCCTCTGCGGCCTCCAGAACCTCTTGCAGCGTCAGATGGGTGGAATCCAACAGTACAGCGTCGGGGGCTGCTTTAAGAGGGGAATTGGCGCGATTGCGATCCCTCAGGTCGCGTTCCTGAAGATCGCGAATCACCTCTGCGGGCTGTTGAGCCGGCATGGAGCCTAGTTGATCGTAACGGCGCATACCCCGCACCTCTGGGGCGGCATCCAGAAAGATTTTGACCTCAGCGTTGGGAAAGACCACGGTGCCGATGTCGCGGCCCTCCATGACCACTCCACCCTCGGCGCCCATCTGCTGTTGCAGACGGACCATCCAGGCGCGAATGGCGGGCCAAATGCTGACCCGTGAGGCGGCTTCAGTGACTGCTTGATTGCGAATCAGGCCGGTCACGTCCTCGCCATCGAGCAGGACACGATTTTCCTCCTCGCCCGGCTCAAGGCGGATTGAGGTTTCCGCGGCTAGGCTTTCCATGCTTTTACTCTCATCCAGAGAGAGTTCTGCGCGGAGGGCCTTGAGGGCGAAGGCGCGGTACATGGCCCCGGTCTCCATGTTCAGCAAGCCGAAACGCCGGGCCAGATAGCGAGCTATAGTGCTCTTTCCCGCTCCGGCAGGGCCGTCGATGGCGATGATGATCTTGTGAGCTGGGTGAAGAGAGTTGACCGTTGGGGAACTCATCCTCGTTTCTTCGTCCCTTGCTTCGGTCGTGCCCTCAGAATATGACGCTTGCCGCCTGCCTTTGCACTGGCGGTAAGGGTGGGCTTCCGGCTGCTGACTAAGCGAGCTGACCGCGCGGCCGGCCGGGAGTTTTTATGAGAAGATGTACCCGGTTTTGCGCCGTTGGAATGGGCCTGTCGCGAGTTGCCGTTACGCGGCGTCCAAGCGGTTGTGGCGGACTTGGCGGAACGCGCGCTGGAAGAGGATGGGCGAGTTGCCTGCCTGTTTTTTCCGTTAGAGCCGTTCCCGCTGGCAGCACCTGCGCCGTTGCGCCGGACAGGATGGCTGACGGAAGATGATTGTGCCGGCTTGCGATCCTGGGAGTAAGTAGCTGGTCGGCTGTAGCTGGCGTGCGCAGAAGCGGATTTAACGCTGACATCCGGCTTGTAGGCGGCTTGTGCGTGGACTGCATGGAGTTCAGCACTCTTGTGCGAGGTTGCCGGCGCTGACACGGCGGGCGATTTCTGCATCACAGCCGCGGAATCCGGCATCTCCTCATCATAGGAGCGCAGAAAGTATGACGAAGCCGGAATAGAAGCGCTGGCGTAAATCGTGGGAGGGGCAGCGAACTCCGGTAGTGTGCCAGCGACATAAAAATGGGGCGCGTGCCCCATAGAGATGGTGTGCACCTGACGCGTGGCGACCAGGCCACGCAATACCTCGCGCACCTTGCTGCGGGCTGTAAGAGGAGCCAGGAACAGCTCGACATCTTCCATGGTGGCGGCGATTACGGCCTGCAGGTAGATGGAGGCCAGCACGGAGATGGCAGTCACCTGAGAGGTGGAGGCCCCTTCTGCAATGGCTTTCTGATAACGCTGGCGGAGCAGTTGCCACTGCGCGGACTGGCCGGGTGCGGAAACGACGGGGATAATGCGAAGTTGTTGCCAAAGCTCGGTGATGGCGCGCAGAACAGCGGCTTCGGTGACTTCCCTGCCCAGGGCGCGGGTGAGTTTGCTCAGGGTTGTGTCGCCGCCCGCCTCCAGCAGCTTGTAAGCCTGAACGGCCAACTGCGAAACCTGGCGCGAACCTGTCAATTGGGGAGTGCGTCGCCAGTCACGGTCACCTCGCAAGGCATAGACGTAGGGCAGAACCCAACTCGCAACCACGAAATCAGGCGCCTCGCCTGGCAAGCCCAGCAGATTCAGACGCACAACCACGCTGTCTGTCTCCAGACGAACCAGCAACTCTTCTGCTATGGCAATGTCTTTACGGTCAGGGGAGGGTTCATGTCTGCCGATTACAGCCTCAACAAACGATGGCGCAATGGAGGAGGAAAACTGCCGCTTTGGCAAGAAAAGACACAATCCCGTCTCCTCAATCCACGTCCGGGCATCCTCCAGGGAGAGGATCCCATGTCCGTTCAGGCGCATCCTTTCGGTGCGAGACGCTTCCAATTGTTCCGATGTCAAAGAAAAACCTCATTTCCAGGCTGGCATATCGCCAGGCAACCCCGTCCCCTAAGGGGAGGGTTGCCACCTGCCATCTAGTTCAAATCCGATGGAAGGCCCGCTGGATCTCCTTCCAAGAATACATCAAAGCGATTGGACGTCCATGCGGGCAACTGGTTGGGTGACTCGTTTTCGCTAACTCTAAGAGTAACCACTCCATTCGCTCCGGGTCAAGAGGAGTGTTGACCTTGATGGCGGAATGACATGCAATGGAGGCGGCAATTCGCGTACGAAGCATCGTAAGATCATGATTCTGCTTGGGTTCGTTAGAATCAGCGCTGGATTGCTCAATAACTTCGGCTAACATCCGCTCCAGAGCCGCTCCTTCCAGTCCAACCGGGGCGGCCTTTACCGCAAGTGTTTGAGGGCCAAAGGGTTCTACCTCGAAGCCATTGCGTTCCAGCTCCTCTTCTATGCCTGCAAAAACCACCATCTGGGATGCTTTGAGTTCCACCAAAATGGGCATCAGTAACCTCTGCCGCATCACATTTTCAACTTGGCGGTCTCTTAAAATTTTTTCAAAAAGAATTCTTTCGTGTGCCACATGCTGGTCAATAATCCACAATCCGTCGTCGCCGGTGGCCAGAATGAACGATTCGCGCAACTGCCCCAGTGCGCGGAGAGAGCCGAGCTGGTTGAGGTTGGCAGCAGCCTGATCGGCCTCGACTTGGGCTGTTTCCGTCGCGGAATTCGTACTGGTCGCATCGTTTGGGCTGGGGGAGCAATCTCCGGCGATTGGCAGAGTGGCCGGAAGGAAGAGGGCGGCCGCAGCCTCGCCCCAAGCCTGCTGGTTGTCCCACCCGCTGGGAGGGATGCTTTGGGCAGCAAATGGCAGCTTGCCGGGAACGGGCGTGGGAAGGCGTGGCGTAAGCTCGAAGGCCTCGGCGTCAGTCCTGGCTGTCTGAAACGCGACTGGATCGGAATCGGGCGGAAGTTGCAGCGGTTCACTGTCTGGCGCACCGGGTAAATGTGAAGCAGGCGCCGGCATCAGCGAAGGGCTGGCTGTGGGTGCGGAATCAAGAGCTGCCAGAAAACCGGCTGCTGGCCGCGCCTTGATGAGCGCTGTCCGCAGGCTATCGCGGACAAAATCGTGGATCAGGCTTTGCTGGCGAAAACGGACCTCGGTCTTGGCTGGATGGACATTCACGTCCACCTCTTCGGGCGGCATCTCCAGAAAGAGCAGCACTACAGGGAAGCTGGTGGGCGGAATCACATTGCGATAAGCCTCGGAGATGGCGTGCATCAGCAGCCGGTCGCGAATTAGCCTTTTATTGACAAAGATATATATTGAATTGCGGTTCAACTTTTGCAGTTCTGGTTTGGAGTAGAAGCCGGTCAGCCGCAAGACGCCGGGATCACGTGCGGGTTCGTCAGGATTTTTCTTCCAGGGCGGTGGTGCTGGCAGACCGGCTCGCACCAGCGGGAGTTCAGCGGCTACGGGGAGCAGTTGCGCCAGCAAATCCTTGCCGAAGATCTGATAGATGCGCTCGGCTGTGCGAGTTACTGGCGGTGCTGAGACGATGGTGTGTGTGGCCGAGAGCAGCTCGAAATGCTTTTCCGGGTGGGCAAGAGCATAGTGGGTGACAAGCGCGGTCACGTGGGCCAATTCAGTGGATTCGGCGCGGAGAAATTTGCGGCGGGCCGGAGTGTTGAAGAAGATGTCGGCGACGGCGAGCGTAGTGCCGCGTGGCAGAGCCGCATCGTCCACATGGAGGATTTTACCTCCGGCAATTTCAACACGCGTTCCAGAGTTTTCGCCGTCCGCGCAGGACTCCAGGGTGACGCGGGCTACCGAGGCGATAGAGGGCAACGCCTCGCCGCGAAATCCCAGCGTGGCGATGGAGAGCAGGTCGTCGGCTGTTCTCAGCTTGGAGGTAGCGTGGCGCTCGAAGGCCAGCAGAGCGTCGTCGCGGCTCATACCGGAGCCGTCGTCACTGATGCGGATCAGTCTGCGGCCGCCAGCCTCCACCTCGACACGGATGCGGGTGGCCCCGGCGTCCAGGGCATTCTCCAGGAGTTCTTTGACGACCGAGGCAGGCCGGTCCACCACCTCGCCGGCGGCGATCTGGTTGGCAACCTGGTCGGGAAGTACGCGGATGCGGCCCATAGCTCCTAAGGTTAACGCAGAGAGGGGTTGAGGATGCTGGTTGAAAAGGGGGTTCTATATTCCAAGAGCAAGAACTCATTTCAAGTAGGGCGATAATATGGCGAAACGTAATTAAGATGCAGGTCAGATGCCCAAGTAAAAAAACCTGTTCGACTGTCAACCATTGTGCCTAGATTTCGTTTATTTAAGAGTGGGACATAATTCCTGATGGCCTGTTCCATCCGCTCAGGCAGCCTCCCTCGCACGCATTCCATTTGGATTCAGGAGGAACCAATGCAGTCTTCTAGCAGCAAAAGAGGCATTCTGGCCTTAGCCGCCAGCCTGCTCACGGTTGGTATAGTTATTGCCGGTTGTACGAGCTCAGTTACGAGTTCAACTATCACCAGCAATATCATCCCGAATACCAATACTTCCACGACGCCGGTCGGGATTACGGATGCGGTGAACGATCAGGTTCTGGCCACAAGCCTCACCCTCAACTCCATCATCCTCACCGACAGCATGGGCAAAGTGACCACCAATCTGCTTACCGCCGGTCCGATTACCTTCGAGGCAGCTCATCTGGATGCGGTACAAGAGCCCTTCTTTAGCGCGGCAGTTCCTGAGGACACCAACCCCTACGTCAGCGTGACGCTTACTTACTCGAACGCAGAGGTGGCGTATGTGAATACCGCAACCACGCCCGCATCGATTGTCCTGGATTCGACTCCGACACTGGCCAACACCTCGCAAACCATCACATTCTCCTCGCCAATCACCATCAGCAACACAACCACCTCCCTGCTGGTGGATTACCTGGTCGCGCAGTCGGTCGCTATCTCCGGCTGCACAGCTTCCGGTTGCACCGTTACCGTTACGCCGGATTTCGATGTAACAGCTGTACCCATACCCACGACTCCCACCAACGGAACCAATGGCCTACAAACACATAGGGGAAAGGTTACATCCGTCGGCGCCGGCACCAGCGTCAGCACCGATAACTTCACGATGATCAATCCCTCGGGAATCTCGCTGACTATCTACGTCAATGCGAACACGGTGTTCCAGCAAGTCGGTTCGAACGCATTGTGTATGGGAGTTGCCTGCCTATCAGGGCTGGAGGTCAATGCGCTGGTCGAGGTAGATACCATCACGCAGAACAGCACGAATCCAAACTCGCTGCCAGCGGGATCCCTGCTTGCCACGCGCGTGGAAGTAGATGACCACGGAACCACCGCCCCTAAGATGCTGCTAGGCCCGGTCACCTCGGTCACCCCGGGTAACGGAACAGCCGCGACCTCCTTCGATATGGTACTTCGCCAAATGGTGGGCGGCACATCCGCGGCGGCGCTGGAGACGGTGGACGTTACCGTGACCGGGACGACCAACTTCCTCTTGCCACCGCGCTATGCAGTCTTCGCAACGGCTCTGCCTTTTACGCCCAGCTTTACCGCTTCGACGATCTTCGCCGGGCAGCATGTCGCCGTGGTTACGACGGGCGTAACGAGTGGTGCGGCCACGGCAACCACTGTGTTGCTGCTGCCGCAGACCGTCAGCGGTACCATCACAGCCATCACCCACACCGGCTCCTACACCGTCTATACACTCACGCTGCCTGCCGATCACTGGCTGGCGAAGCTGACTGGACAAACCACCGTGAAGGTCTACACCAACAACCTGGTGGTCATCCCCATTAACGCCACTGCGCCAACAGTAGGCAAAACCTTGCGCTTCAACGGCTACCTCTTCAACAACGCTGGAACGTTGAGCTTGCTGGCCTGTGTGCAGGCTGATCCGCCGGGAACACCAATCATTGCAGGTACATCTGCCGGGCCAACTATCTGACGCGGATTCTGACTAATCCGCGCCATCTGGACTGCCGTAACCTGACTACTAACCGCTGCAATCATCCGGGGCGCTGCCAGCAGGTAGCGCCCCGGAGGCGTTTGCATTGACGAATCATCGTTGTTCAATCCGCCTGATTTCGGGTCGCCGAGAGAGAAAATGTGGCTCTGGAGGTGTACATTTTTGCGTAATCAGAAAAGATTCTTAAGAGATATAGGTGTGCTTATACATACACCAATAGCTGACAAAAATGGGTACAAAACTTCTGACGGCGCTTATGTTGCCCCAAGAGAATGGAAAGCGAACAATAGAACCTGATGACGATGACGGTGCGAACAGGGCCGGAGTCCGACGCACTGCCCCAAGGCTGCGGAAACGGAAAAATTAGTGTAGGAATGCCTGGGGAGTATATCTTGGAGCCAATGGCCAGCAAGTCGGTCCAGATACTGCTGAGGCAAGTTTACTGATAATCGCGTGCTGCAACCATGACCAAGCATCCCAATCTTAACGCTCTCAAGGCTCGTGTGAACCGGACCCCGCGCTCCAGGACGAAATGGGGCCGTGTCATGCTGTGGTCCGGCGGATTGAGCATTCTGGTTTATTTTCTCGGATGGCTCTCCAGCTCCAGGACAAACGCCAGGCCGGGCGGTTGGGCGAAGTTCTTTGCCCTAGTTTTCGCCTTCTGCGCCCTGAGGTATACCTATCGATGGGTCAAGCGGCGTGTGATGTGGCGGCTGCGCCATCGGCTGATCGTTACCTATCTCTTTATCGGCGTCATCCCGGTCGTGTTGCTACTGACCATGGTGGGCGTGAGCGGGCACCTGCTTGCCGGGCAGTTTGCCGACTATGTCGCGATCACGAATCTGCAGGCGGCCTTGCGGCATCTTGATGCGGAGAATGAAGCCATGGCTGTGAGGTGGAGTTCTCTGCACTCTTCCGGAGAGTCAGAGAAACCGCTTGTGGCCAGCCTCTCCACGGTTGCCGCGGCCATGGTTTCCGCAGATAGATTTCCCGGACGGACCGTCACCGCTTGGGAGGGAAACGAGGGTTTCACGCTCTCCGCCGGCGGCAAGCTCTTGAAGGCTCACCCCGTCAAGGCACCGAATACTGTCAAGGGAGATTTCAGCGGTTTCATTCTCGATGAAGATCAGTTGCATCTGAGAGCGATCAAGCGCTTCGCTGTGGGCGGCGAGCAGCGCACCCTGATCTCCGACCTTCCCATTACACCGGAGCTGCTGCAAGCGGCCACGGCGCATATGGGCTCGGCGACGTTGGTTCTGCCAGATAGGAGTGGCAACCTTCGCATCGGGCCCCCGCCAAAAGGCCAGCCAGATGTGCGCAAACTGGTGCAGACGGCACCCCTTGCGCCCTCTTCCAGCCGCTTCGATCCGTCCTTCAGTTTTCCATCACTCTTCAATGTGCTCTATTGGGAAGGCGGAAGCTGGCACTCCTGCATGATCATTGTCGCCACCCGGCCATCGCTGCTGTACAACGCCTTGTTTGCCACAACGGCCGATCAGGCGAACATTATGCGCTACATCCTGATGGGTATCGCCATTCTACTGGGAGTGGTGGAACTGGTGGCGCTCTATATCGGCATACGGTTGACGCGCAGTATGACACGATCCGTGGCGGAACTCTATAACGCCACGGAGCATGTGAACCGTGGCGATCTGACGCATCGCATCCGGGTACGCGGCAGCGACCAACTGGCGGAGTTGCAAGAATCGTTCAACTCCATGAGCGAATCCCTGGTCAAGCTGCTGGCCGAGCAAAAGCGGATGCAGCAGATGGAGAGCGAACTGGCCATCGCCTATGAAGTACAGAACGTGCTATTTCCCCGCGAGTTGCCGGAACTTGCTTCTCTGGAGGTTTATGGCGTCTGCCGTCCAGCGCACTCTGTAAGCGGAGATTACTATGACTTCATCCCCATCAGCAGCGACAAGCTGGTGGTGGCGATGGGAGATATCAGCGGGAAAGGAATCTCCGCCGCGTTGCTGATGGCCACCGCGCATGCCTTCGTCCGCGCATACTCGCCGGTGTTGGGCATGGACGCGATACCCGTGTTGGGAACGGGCCGTCAACCCCATGGCGATCACGGCGTGAGCTTGCCGGGAAATGGCGGCGCCCAGCCGAGGCCATCGGTTGGCATGTTGATGAGCAGCCTGAACAATCAGCTGTTCCGCTGCACCTCGCCGGAAAAATACGCGACCATGTTTCTCGGCTGCTATGACACGGAACAGCGCGAACTAACTTATTGCAATGCAGGCCACCTGCCGCCCCTGATGTTGGGCGCGAACGGAAGGTTCCGTCGCCTCGACACTTCGGGAACGGTGGTGGGGCTTTTTGATGGCGCGGTCTATGGTGAGTCCACAATCGCGATGCTGCCGGGCGATCTGTTTGTCGTATTCAGCGACGGCGTAACCGAACCGGAGAACGAATCAGGCGAGTTCGGAGAGGAACGCCTGATCGCGTTGCTCCAGGAACATCGCCACCAGCCGCTCGCCCATATCGGCGATGTCATTACCGGCGCCGTGGCGGATTGGATCGGCGATGCGGAGCAACCGGACGATGTGACCGTGGTTCTGGCCCGCGCCCGTTAAGCCGGCGTTGCGTATAGTTATTTCTCAGGCGGGAAATTCATCGCCGCAATTCAAGAAGCGCCCCAAATGCACAATGCCGCCCGAAGGCGGCATTTGTCGATACGAATAAAGAAAGCGGATTTAAACGCCCAGGCCGAACTCGCCGGTCTGTTTTTCACCGGCATGAGTGTAGAAATCATATGGATCGCGGTGGTTGAATTTGTAGCGGCTTAGCAGTTCGCGGCCCACAAAGAAGCCCACGGCTGCTACCGTAATCCCTACAGAGAGCCAGCCAATCACCTTCAGCGTGCTGGATTTCTTGATTTCTTCCGCGGATTTATCCTCGGTCCCTTCCGCTGTAGTTAGGGTTTCTGTCTCAGTAGACATGGCAGCTTTCTCCTGCAAGCATGATAGCGCACTTCCGCCTTTCCCGGCTTAATAAACTCAGCCAATCGCCTCGTACGTCGATCAGAACGCTGCCTACGCTTCGGACAAGGTTGCATCCGCAGTCCTCCCCGTGGAAGCTCCCAGGAAGGCGTAGGCGGCCACGCATACATATCCCGCAAGAGGAACCAGATAGGCAAGCGCAATGCTGTGGGTGCGGTCGTTAATCAATCCCATCAGCGGCGTAAGCGCAGCGCCGCCCACAATGGCCATTACGATGAGCGACCCGCCAATCTTGGTATTCGGACCGAGTCCTTTGAGCCCCAACGCAAAGATGGTGGGAAACATGAGCGACATGAAGAAGCTGGTCAGCACCATTGCCCAGACGCCGATCCATCCCGGATGCAGCACGCCTACCGTGACTAGCAGCATATTGATAACTGCATAAGCACCCATCAGCAGGTTTGGCCGCACCACTCGCATCAGCGCGGTGGAAGCGAAGCGCCCTATTCCGAAGGCCACCAGGGAAGCGATCAGGTAATCAGCGGCGGACTTTTCGGGCAGATGAGTGGAGTCCTGCACATACTGAATCAAGTAACTCCAGGTACCCACCTGCGCGCCGACGTACATAAACTGTGCCAGTATCGCCAGCATAAAATGGCGATGCTTGAGCAGATCGCGGAAGTGTCCGTGGTCGCCACCATCCTCGTGCTCGCTGTGAATGGGGGGAAATTTCTTGAGCGCAATTAACAATGCCCACAAAAGCACCACGGCGCCGAGAACCAGATACGGCATTTTTACGCGCAGAATCTCATTGTGGAGATAAGCCGCATAAGTGCCGGCTTTCTTCATCGCGGTGATTTGGTCTGTCTGCAATTCGATGCCCGAGAAGATGAAGACTTTGCCTATCACTACGGCTACTATCGAGCCCAGCGGATTGAAGGATTGAGAGAAATTCAGCCGCTGCTCAGAGGTCTCTGGCGAGCCCATCTGCGCAATGAAGGGGTTAGAGGCTGTCTCCAGAAACGACAGTCCGCTGGCAATTACAAATAAAGCCAACAGGAAAAACCAGTACTGCGCCACCAGCGCTGCCGGCCAGAAAAGAAATGTGCCGATTCCGTAGAGCAACAGCCCGGTAATGAAGCCGAACTTATAACCATACTTGCGCATGAGCAGCGCCGCGGGCATGGACAGAAGGAAATATCCCATGTAAAACGCGGACTGCAACAACCCCGCCTTAAAGCGCGAAATCTCGAAGGACTTCATGAATTGCTTAATCAGCACATCATTGAGATTGTTGGGTATGGCCCACAAAAAAAATAGCGCCGTAATCAAAATGAAAAGAGTAATCTGCCCGGCGGGAAAGATTCGGCTAGTGGCCGGCGATTTTGACGTTCGAGTCACATTTGTAACTGGGATCATTGCATTCCTTCGCGGTTCAATGAAACAGAAAGAGTTTCGGATTGCTTACGGCCGATTCTGCCGTTTGTCTTGCCTAGCTTTCTTCGAGTTAAATCCTGGAGCGTAATCGGGCCTCCGCATCCGCATTCCAGTAGCCGCAGTCCAACTCGATGAAGACCGAGGTATAGGGAATCGTCATCGTTGATTTGACGATGAGAACGGAATACATATGCGCGGCGTGGTCCAGCTTAGAGATGATTTCCTCGTGCGGGGTCATAGTGACGCTGAGTCCCTTCAGCGCGCCTTTGAGCCAATTGCGATAGCTGTCGATTCCTGACGCATCCTTCTCGTCAACGAGCGCCAACTCCCGATCCACATGGATGACCGGACGCACATGCTTGCAGGCGCGCAGGCGAGTCAGCACTGTTTTGATGGCGACTTGCTGGCTCACCCCGGAGACGATGGTTTCTATTCCCGGGCTGGATTGCGCGGGATAGGCTGCATCGGCCACCACAATCCAGTTACGATGGCCATAGTACGGCAACCGCTCATCGAGGATTTTGTCCCACTTCGCTTTAGGCATCACCGTGTCCTCTCAGTTAAAAATCAGAGTGGTCTGCTTCCTGGTTACTGCTCCAGTTTGCGGTTTCAGCGCGCCGGTGCGGTCAATTCCTCGTCCGCGCATACCGCAACTTTTCCGCACTTGCCGGAGGCCATCAAAGCATAAGCATCCGCGGCATGGTCAAGCGCGAAGCGATGGGTGATAATGTCGGCCGGATGCAGATTCCAGCGCACCAGGCGCTCGACCAGCTCCTCCATCAGCCAGGTGGATGTGACCCAGGAGCCGTAAACCGTCTTCTGGTCGTGAATCATATCCGGAGAGGGATTGATCTCGACCGTACCGCCCTCGCCGATGAAAACTATTTTGCCCCACTTGCGGGTGGCGCGAACTGCCACAGCCCGCGCCGCCGCATTGGCGGAGCACTCGATGGCGCGTTCGACGCCATAGCCGCCGGTCAGTTGCTTAATCTGGGCGACGTTGTCCGGCCCGGAGACCAGCGTATCGTCACATAGGTTCAGCTCTCGGGCAAGTTTCAAACGCTCATCGACGACATCAATACCGATAATTTTCTGCGCGCCGAGTTTGCGGGAGATTGCGGCGGCGGCAAGACCTACCGGACCCAGGCCGGTAATCAGCACTGCATGATTGCCATTGATTTCGATTTTTTCGATGCCCTCGTAGACGGTTCCGAATCCGCAGGCCACCTGCGCGCCGTCGGCATAAGAGAGCTCGTCGGGCAGCGCGATCAGGTCCTTCTCCTCGGCGATCATGTAATCGGCCATGCCGCCATCGCGCTGCCAACCGTAGGCGCGGCGATACTTCTCGCTGGTGCAGGAGATCATATAGCCGCGCCGGCAGTCGTTGCACACGCCGCAGCCGGAGATGTGATAAACGATGACGCGATCTGCCGCCTTGAATCGCCGGCAGCCGGGACCGGCTTCAACGATTTGTCCGCAGGGCTCGTGGCCGGCGATGACTCCCTGATAGCCTTCCGGCCCCTTGCCCAGATGCTCGTGATAAATGCAGCGGATGTCGGAGCCGCAGATGGTGGAGGCTTTCACGCGAATCAAAACCTCTCCGTGTCCCGGACTCGGCACGGGAACGGTCCGCATCTCGACGGTGCTATTGCCCGGTAGAAATGCTGCCTGCATGGTCTTTTGCATCTTGTTAATCTCCCTTGCTTCAAAACTGCAATTAAATCAGGCCAGTGAAAATATCAGGCCGGAGTAATTTCGCCGTTTACATCCCATAGATCTTCCCAGCTTTGTCCCTCTTTCCAGAGAAAGACCTGGCCTTTAATGAGACGGCAATTTCTGTCGAGAGCGGCGATCTCGCGCATCTCCGCGTCGGATAGTGGGTCGCCTGTAACTCCGAGCAGGTTGTTGAAGATATTTTTCGGGTTGGCGGAAAACGGAATAGGTGTTTGCCCGCGCTGGACCGCCCACTTGATGCAGACCACGGCGGGATGAACGCCGTGCCGCTGTGCAATGCGCAGGATAGCCGGATCCTCGGTGGGCGAGGTGTCCTCCGGCGTGCGATCCCGCTCCGGGCGATGGGGCGATCCGAGCGGCGAATAGCCGATGGGCGCCATGCCGTTGACGCGCACGAACTCGAATAACTCCGGCTGCTGAAAATGCGGATGGAGTTCCATCTCATTGACCGCCGGTTTGATTTTTGCATCGCGAAGCACCAGTTTGAGCTTTGGAATGGTCATATTCGATGTGCCGATGTGGCGAACCAGCCCACGCTTGTGCAGCTCTTCCATGGCGGCCCAGGTCTTCATGTAGTTGGCGTGGATGTACGGCTTGGCGTCCTTGCTGCGCGCGGTCACATCGCAGCCCGGCGGATGAAAATTGGGAAAGGGCCAATGGACGAGATACAGATCGAGATAATTGAGCCGTAGATCGGCCAGCGACTTTTCGCAGGAAGCGATCACATCAGGCGGGGAGTGTTTGTCGTTCCAGAGCTTGGAGGTAATCCACAACTCTTCACGCTTCACACCAGAGGCTATCACTTCAGCCAGCGCGCCGCCGATCTCGGCTTCATTGCCGTAAACGGATGCGCAATCGAAGTGCCTGTAACCGCAGCGCGCCGCTGCCTTGACGGCCTCGGCAATCTGGGCCGCGGAAACATGATCAGAGCCGAAGGTGCCCAGGCCGATAGCCGGCATCCGCGCGCCGGTGTACAGCGTTCTTTGCGGGACCGAGGACGGATCAATTCGTCCGGCAGCCGTACCGTCATTCGTGCTCATAATCTGTATCCCTCTTTCCTGAACCCTATGGCGCCGCATCTCATTGTCGCCAGCCGCCCGATGTTTGGGCGCGAAAAAAGAGCAATGAATGGTCAACCTGATACCGTAAACGTTTACTCGCTTGGAATGCAAGCCAGTGGATGGCGTGCGCGAAATGGCTGATTATCTGATCAGACAAAAACAGCAGTGGAGACTTACCGGCGGCTTCTGTTATTTAAGCGGGATGAAGAACAATTTGCGGGCGGGAACAATTTGAAGCCTACTGGTGTCAAAGAGAACTAGAGGTAAGGAAATTATGTATCCAGCAACAACGGCTCGCCCTTGCGATGCTGAACTTGTGACCTCACTCGCCAAGTTATGGCCGCACAGAGAGCACGAATCGAACGCCGTCAAGAATCTCTTCTGCTCAGTCGGCTTTCATCGGTGGCGCCAATTGGATTTGAGCGAATTGTTCCCAGGAAAAGAAATCCGATTTTGCTTTTGGTGCTCGAAGATCAAAGTTGACAGGATCATTTATCACCCTTGAACTTGAGAGCCGATGCGCTTGAGCCACGACGATTTCGCTTCTTCAGGCAGAAAGCTCGCGCGGATGGAGTTGGCCGCGAGTTGGCGCAATTCGTCGCTGGTAAAGCCCTGCTCGGCGTGGGCCAGATGGTATTCATTGGCCAGATCGGAACCGAAGAAGGCCGGGTCGTCAGAGTTGAGCGTGACCAAGAGGCCTGCGTCGAAGAGGCGGCGTAGCGGATGGGCGGCATAGGAAGGGCAGACGCCGGTGCGGAGGTTCGATGTGGGACACAACTCCAGCGGCACTTCTCGTGCTTTTAACTCTTGGATGAGATTCGCGTCCTGGATGGCGGAGAGAGCGTGGCCTATGCGTTCCGAACCGATGGCGAGTGCCTCCCAAATGGCCTTGGGGCCGGTGGTTTCGCCGGCGTGGTTGGTGAGGCGCAGGCCCGCATCGCGTGCCTGCGCATAGAGGGCGCTGAAAGGTGCGGAGCCGGTACGGCGCTCGTCGCCGCCCAGGCCAATTCCGATGATGGAAGGGTGAGCGGGCCGGAGTTCGGCGGCCTTCACGAAGACGCGCGCGGCCTCCTCGACGGGAAAGTGGCGCACTGCGTCGAAGATCCAGTAGAGCGAGAGGCCCAGTTCACGGTAAGCGCGCTCGCGTGCCCGCTCCAGGCCGGCGAAGATAGGCTCGAAGGCGGCGGGATCGTGGTCGCGCCAGTGATAGATGACACCGATGGCGATATAGACCTCGGCGTGGACTACGCCTTGGGCGGCGAGATGATCCATCATGCGCCATGCGGCCAGCTCGTAGTCTTCAGGGCCGATGAGTTGCGCGGTAACGGCTTTGAAGGCGTTCAGGAAGCCGGTGAAGTCGGTGAATTGATAGAGCGCCTCTGCCTCGGTAAGGGTGAGCGGGCGAGATTCGTGGTGGGCGCTGAGCTCAACCAGGGTCGCGGGCAGAATCGCGCCTTCAAGGTGCAGGTGCAACTCGGCCTTGGGCAGGCGGCGGATGAATTCTTCTATGCCGGACACAGATTCAAGTTTAATGGGCGGGCGTACGGAAGGTGTTGCATTCCCTGTCCCCAAAAGCGAGGGATCAGAGGCACCCAGGTAGTCATCAATTTGACTTATTTAAGTCGCTAGGAACACAATGATGCATGGAGCAAAAGGCCATCCGCACATCCATCGACCTTCCGCGGGATCTGCACCGCCGGCTGCACGAAGCGGCCGCGCGCAAGGGCTGCTCTGCGCGCAAGCTGATTCTGGCGGGGATCGAGCGGGCTGTAGATGAGACCAATTCCGCCCGGCCACAGCGGCGGCTCAACCTGGATGAGCCGCTGATTCCGCTCGCGGGACGACACATCAATCTCACGAACGAAGAGATGTATGAGCTCATCGAGCTTCCCTAACCTCGCTGTGCCGGATATGAACATCTGGCTGGCATTGGCATCTCCCGAGCACATCCACCACAGGCAGGCTCTGCAATGGTGGCAATTTTATGCAGGATCCATCGCCTTTTGCCGTTTGTCGCAGCTCGGGATTCTGCGGCTGATGACAACCGCCGCTGCCATGGATGGCAAGCCGCTCGGAATTTCGGAAGCGTGGCGCGTCTATGACCGGTTCTACGAGGATTCTCGCGTAATCTTTCTCGGCGATCCACCCAGTGTTGACGAAACTTTTCGAAACAAGGCAGAAGGCCACGCGGCTTCTCCCAAGCTGTGGGCGGATGCCTGGATGCTGGCCGTTGCAGAGGCGGCTGGCGGCGTGCTGATCACCTTCGACAAGGCGCTTGCGGCGCGGGGTGCGCATTGCCTGCTAGCGAAGAGAGGATGAAGCGACGGGCAATTGAGTTGGGCAGGCGGTGGATGAAGGCTAAGTTATCCGACATAATCTAAGTTTAAAGAAATTTCCAAGACAATCGGCTAAAAAGAATTGGAGGCTGTCATAAACCGTCATTCGATCCTGTCGTGCTTCTGAAGATTGTGTTTGCCGCATAAGATTTGAATATTCTTGGGATCTTTCGAGGAACCTCCCTTTGAGTATGGGATGATGTGATCGAAATGCAAACCAGTATTTGATCCGCATTTCTGGCATTTGCCTTGGTCGCGCTTCCATACGGCGAGCTTCACCCAACTAGGTATAATTCGGTCATCTTCCGATGTCGGGTTTGTTTCACCCGCCAATACATACTTGTCCGAATGGATCAATTTCAGCTTGAACTTGAAGACCTTCCTGCCTGTAGAGTTATCAATCCAGAAATCGATCAAGTCAAAGACGCCGTTATATACCCAAATCCCGGTGCGAATTTTTTCGTAAACACTGATTTGCTCGGGAGGAGTTCCTAACTCTTTGTGTCTTCTTGCGGAATCTGCAAAAAGACCATTTTGAGTTGGGGAGCCATTCGGACTAAACTCGGGCTGGTCTACTTTCTTAGGATGAGGAAAATCGACGGATGTCGAACAGTCGTGCCCCTCATAGATCAGAATGCCACCCTCATCGTCGACTTGATCATCGTAAGGTGCTCCAGGCCGTCGATTCATAAGAACGACTGATCTTCCCCGAAGTCGAAAATTCATACCCCGTTGCACGCTTGCGCCTATCGCCGAGCACATCTCGGGGTAAGAGATAACATCACCTTGTCTGAATGCATTGGGCATTGTTGGCCAATTATACTTTGGACAGATGGTGAAGAATAGCATCCGTCAGGGGCTAAAGCCCGGAACATTATTATTGCATTTTTGGCACGACTGAACAGCTTGCGGAAAAAAGGCGTTCTTTTCACGATGCTATGCCCTGGCGTTGCTTTTTGAACCTCAAATCAGTTGTGCTGCTGTTGATTTGTTCCTCTGGAGGCTTGATTTGCGG